>VFSW01000304.1_pt1 | contig 69948 bp, 58 predicted proteins | sample 5358111 | NCBI WGS metagenome assembly VFSW01 (sample SAMN11554181, study PRJNA540505) | mine drainage metagenome | isolation source: sediment from site ElyBrook_90M | place: USA: Ely Copper Mine, Vershire, VT | collected 2017
ATACCGCGCTATACATCTCGCTGCAACCCCCCGGCCACGTCCCGGAGGCCGAAGCCGCCGCCGCCCGTGCCCGCATTCTGGAGTGGAAATTGCAATTGCAGACCCCGGCCCAAGAGGGCCCGAAGCCGTGAAAGCCGGCCCCGCGCCCGACCGCGCCCTGGACCCCGCTCTGCGGCTGCGCTGGATGCACGACCGGCTGGCCGAGACGTATGGCGCACAGCACTGGTGGCCGGCCGAAAGCGCTTTTGAAATGATTCTGGGCGCGTACCTCACGCAGAACACCGCCTGGAAGGCTGTCGAGCGCTCGCTCGCCAACCTGCGCGCTGCGGGAGTCCTGCCCGTGGACGGACTCCGCGCGCTGCCGCTCGCCGCACTCCAGCGCGCCATCCAACCCTCCGGCTTTCCCACCCGCAAGGGACCGGCTCTGAAGGCCTTTGTGGCAATGCTGGACGCGGAGTTCAGCGGCTCGTTGGAAGCGCTCGCCGCGTGCCCCACGGCCGCCCTGCGCGCCCGCCTGCTGGCGCTGCCGGGGGTTGGCCCGGAGACTGCCGACGCCATTCTGCTCTACGCCCTGGGCCATGCCGTTCCAGTAGCTGACGAGTACCTGCGCCGCATCAGTGAGCGGCACCAGTTGATCGACCCCGCGCCCGGCCGCAATCGCCAGGGATATGAATCCATGGCCGAGTTGACGCGACAAGCCTTTGCGAGCGACGCACCCGAAAGCCACGCCCGGCTCTTCAACGAGTTTCACGCCCTCGCCGTCGCCGTCGGAAAAATTCATTGCCGGCGCACCGCGCACTGCGCCGGCTGCCCGCTGGAAGCAGATCTGCGCCAATCCTCTCGGCCTTTGACCGTTTGAAGTCGTACCGATACTGGGCGCCCCAGGTCCGGGGTCCCCACGGACAGGTCTTCGTCCGTGGGGTGGAGGTCCAGATTTTGGGACCTGGGAAACCGCATGCATCAGGAACAAATTCATGCAGTCAGATGCCTAGTCGATGGCGAAGACCGCGTAAACGGTAGCCGTGCTGCTCACCTTGTGCGGCTCGATCGCCAGCGGTGGCGTGGCCAATGCGGCATCGGGAGCGGCTTGCATCGCATAAGACCGCGGATAGAACTCCGCAGCGGAAACCTGATTGGTCACATAGATCAGCGCGCCCAGATGGACGCCCATGCCCGTGGCAAGCGCGGCCGCTTCCGCCCTCGCGCGGGACGATGCGCGATCGAGCGCCTGATCTTCCAGCGCCTGCATCTCCGCGACCGTCCAGTCGATCTGCCCGCTGTCGTTGGCGCCGGCCCCGATGGCAATGTCCAAAATCTCGGCGGCCCGCGCCGGCGTCGTCCTCACCGTCCACTGCTGCTCCAGCGTGAACTTGTGCGGTTTGCCGTTGACGTTGTCCAGGCGTTGCCACTCGCTGTGGATGGACGTCTCGGCGATTCCCGCCTGTTTGAGCGCATCAATGATCTCGTTGGAGGTCTTCGCGCCCTGCGCATAGGCATCTTTCGCGCTCGCCGGCAGCGTCGTATTTTTATTTTGGATTATGGGTACTTCGTGATCGACACTCACCTCTCCCTCCGCGCTGACCGTGAGCGTTCGGTTTGCGGAGTCGATCTTCAGTTGAATCTGGGTGGGCTGCTGCGCGTAGGCTGCCGCGCGGCAGCTCATCAACACAAGAACGGCGATTGCTTGTCGAATCGACATGGATTCTCTCCTTCACCCCTTGAACGCAAAGGATACAGAAACTTGCAACCTTTTTTCAGGAAGATTCTCACCCACTCGCAAGCTGCACGGGCAGAAAATTGCCCGCGTGGTTCACCGCTCTGCTTTTGCATCCCGCGACTCTCTTGTTCCCTGCCCTGCCCTACTCCAGCATCTGCAAGTTCAGCGGCTCCTGCAGCAGGTACTCCTTGTTGCGAATGCCATCAAGGGCGCGCCTGAGCGCCGACGAGGTGCAAGGCTCCACGGTCACCACGAAGGGCAGCGCGTGCTGCGGATAACCGGGCTTCTGCACAATGGCGCGGATGTTGATGCGCTCCCTGGCCAGCGCGCCGGTAATGTCGGCCACGATCCCCGGCCGGTCGTCCACCAGGAAGCGGATGTAGTGCGGCGCAACAAACTCGCCGTCCACCGTGGCCGCGGCCGCGGGCAGCTCCACGCGCCGCGATCCGTGCGCCAGCGCCAGCAGGTCGCTGACCACGGCAACCGCCGTCGGATGGCCGCCCGCGCCGTGGCCGCTGAAGACCACGTCCCCGCCGTAGTGGCCGGTCAGCACCACCATGTTTTCCGTCCCCCGCGACCAGGCCAGCGGCGAGCGCACCGCCACCAGCGTCGGACCCACCGTGGCAGCGATCTTGCCGTCCACGCGCTCGGCCCGCGCAATCTGCCGGATGGTGCAGCCCAGATCGCGCGCATAGCTGAAGTCCACGGCGGCAATGGCCGTAATCGGCTGCGGCACAATCTGCTCCGGGTCCACGGCCACGCGCAGCGCCAGCCGCATCAGGATAGCCAGCTTGGCCCGCGCGTCAAAGCCGCCCACGTCTTCCGTGGGATCGGCCTCGGCATAGCCCTTGGCCTGCGCCTCGGCCAGAACCGTCGCGTATTCCGCGCCCTCCTCCATCTGACTCAGAATGAAGTTGCAGGTGCCGTTCAAAATCCCTTCAATGCGCTCGATGCGATCACCGGCCAGTCCCTGTTCCAGCCCCGGAATCACGGGAATTCCGCCGGCCACGGCGGCGCCGTACTTCAGGTGCCCGCCACCGGCCGCGGCCAGCCGCTCCAGTTCCGCGCCGTGAAAGGCGATCAGCTTCTTGTTGGCCGTCACCACGCTCTTGCCGGCGCTGAGCGCCTCGCGCACCCAGCTCCCGGCGGGGTCCAGACCACCGGCCAACTCCACCACCACGTCCACATCCGCGGCCAGCACAGCCTCGGCGTCCTCGCTCCACACCACGCTCGCGGGAACCCACTCCGCGCGCCGCCGCGCCACGCTGCGGACGTACACATGGGTCAGCTCCAGCCCCTCAGGCTCGGACTCCAACAGAATCCGCGCCACCGAACTGGCCACCGTCCCAAAGCCAAACAGCGCTATGCGCAGCGGGCGCTGCCTGCCGAGCTGCCCGCCGAGATCGTTGCGGGCAGCCTTCGCGGACGCAGCCGGAAACTGTTGGATGGATGCGGAATGCTTCGCTTCTGACACGTACTTCACCTCGGATGAGCTTTGAAATCAGGCAATACCCCGATGATACCTGAATCGAGCACGGCATCTGGCCGCGGCGGGGCTGTGCGCGGCAGTTCGTGTAGCATAAGTTCCAGATGCGGTACTCCTCTTCACGCCTTCCATTCCTGCACTTATCTGTTGCGACAACTCTATGGCTGGCCGCCTCCCTCCCCGCCATGGCCACAGTCTTTGCCACCGTGCATGGCGTGGTCCACGATCCCGACCACCGGCCGATCCCCGGCGCGCACATTATCCTGGCCGACGCCAGCTCCGCCTTTAACCTCAGCGCCACCACCAACTCCGATGGCGAGTTCGAACTGCCCCAGGCTCCCATCGGCGTCTATCGCCTCACCGTCACCGCTCCCGGCTTCGCCACAGCCCAACCGACGCTGACTCTGGACTCCGGCGCCAATCCGGTGGTCCACATCATGCTGCCCATTGCCTCGGCCACGCAGTCGGTGGTTGTCGAGGGCATGCAAAGCTCCGTCGCCGACCCCGACTCCGTCACTCCCACCACGCTCATCACCCGCGCCGAGATCGCCGAGACCCCGGGCGCGGACCGCACCCTCGGCATGGAGATGATCACCGACTACGTTCCCGGCGCCTACATGACCCACGATATGCTGCACATGCGCGGCGGCCATCAGACCAGTTGGCTGATTGATGGAGTTTCGATTCCCAACACCAAGATCGACTCCAACGTAGGCCCGCAGATCGACCCCAAGGACATCGACTCGCTCGAAACCCAGCGCGGCAGCTACACGGCAGATGTAGGCGACCGCACCTACGGCGTCTTCAATGTGCTGCCCCGCAATGGCTTCGAGCGCAACCGCGAAGCCGAGCTGCTGCTCTCCGGCGGCAACCTGGGCAGCGGCCAGATGCAGATCTCGCTCGGCGACCACTCCGCCAAGACCGCCTGGTACGCCAGCCTGGCCGGCAACCGCTCCAACTACGGCCTGGCCACGCCGGTCGCGGCCATCTACCACGACGCAACCAACTCCCAGAGCGGCTTCGTCTCGCTGATCCGCAACCAGACGCCCAAAGACCAACTGCGCGTCGACGGCCAATACCGCCAGGATTATTTCGGCATTCCCTACGATCCCAGCCAGACCGACTGGCAGTATCTCAGCGGCCACTACAAATCCCATGGGTTGCGCGACGCGCAGGCCGAACGCGACAGCTTCCTCATCGCCAACTGGGTGCATACCCTCTCGACAAAGGCGCTCGTCTCCGTCGCGCCCTTCTATCACTTCAATCAGGCCGATTACGACTCGCTGCCAACAGACACGCCCGTCGCCACCACCTGGCGCCAAAGCTCGAACTACGCGGGCGCGCAAGCCGATCTGCGCGTGGATGCTGGACCAAACAGCCTCTCCGCCGGGCTCTATTCCTTTTTTCAGGCGGAGAACGATCTCTTCGGCGTACTGATCAACGATCCAACCCTCCTCAGCGAAGGCGCTACCTCCCAGCCCAATACCCCAGCCAGCGGCAACGCCGGCCTGGTAGAGTTTCACCTCGGCGACCACCTGCGCCTGGGCCGTTACGTCACCCTGCTGGGCGGTCAGCGCTTCTCCATCTACCGCGCCGCACTGAATGAGTCCGCCACTTATCCGCGCATCGGCGCCACTTTCGAAATTCCTCGCCTGCACTGGGTGCTGCGCGGCTTCTACGGACATTTCTTCCAGCCCGCGCCGATCCAGACTGTCTCCAGTTCCGTGCTGAACTACGCCGGCCTGCTGACCAGCGGCCAGAACACTTTCACCCCCCTGCCCTCGGAGCGCGACGAAGAACACCAATTCGGTCTCCAGATTCCCTACAAGGGCTGGCTGCTGGACATCGCCAATTTCAAAAACCGCGTCAACAACTTCCTCGATCACTCCAACCTGGGCGAGTCGAATATGTATTTCCCCATCGCCGTCGATGGTGCGCTGGTCCGCGCCTGGGAGCTGACTCTGCGCTCCCCGGAGCTGGCCCGCTTCGGCCAATTCCACCTCACCTATTCGAATCAAATCGCCGAGCAGCGCGGCAACATCATCGGCGGCTTCACCTGCGGCATTGCGGCCGACCCGGCCTGCGATCTGGGCCCCGGCTACACCCCCGTCGATCACGATCAGCGCGACACGCTGAACACCGGCTTCACCGCCAAGCTGCCCCGCCAGACCTGGTTCTCGACGAATGTCTACTACGGCTCCGGCTTCTCCAACGGCCTGGCCTGCACATCAGACTGCCAGAATAACGGCCCGTACGGCGGCCCGTACCTGCCGGTGCACACCACCTTCGACGTGTCGGCAGGCCACGACCTCGGCCCGCACTGGAAGCTCTCCGCCTCCATGCTCAACGTCACCAATCATCGCGTCCTCGAAGACAACTCAGTCACCATCGGCGGCTTCCACTACAACGACCCGCGCATGATCTCCGCTGAACTCCGCTACCGGTTCCACTTCTGAGAACAGCCACGCGAACGCGCGTTCTGCCAGCTCGAAAGGGCGTCCTGCGATACGACTCGAAAAGTTTGCAGAATATTTCCGGGACGGGAATATCATGAAAATCCATGGCCGGAATATTTGAAAAACTCGATTTTGGAGAACGGCAGGAACTCGTCGTTCTCAATCCGCCGGAGAGCTTTCAGCCGGAGTTATCGCGGCTCGCCGTGCTCCACCTCCACCATCACCTGACTTCTGTTCTGGAGACCGGCTTTCTGCTGGCCTTCGTCACCCGCAAGGCGGAAGTGGACGCGCTGGCCGCGCCCCTGGCCGCGCGCGCCAAAGGCGATGCGGCTGTCTGGTTCGCCTATCCCAAGAAATCCTCGAAGAAGTACACCTGCGACTTCAACCGAGACACCGGATGGCACGCTCTGCAGGCCCAAGGGTTCGAGTGCGTACGCGCCGCGGCCATCGACGAGGACTGGACTGGGCTGCGCTTCCGCCGCAAAGAATTCATCAAGGCGCGGTAAAACATTTTCAGTGTCTCTGGAGCATGGCTTCTTCGCGCAGCAGGCGCGGGGAAGCCATGCTCTTTTCATTTTTCCGCAAACGCACGCACCGGGCAGGCGAATCGGAGTGCGCCGGTGAAATCAACCTGCGTGGCCAATGTCCTGTACGCGAGCCGCGCCGAACACCATGGAGGAAAGAAAATGGCAAACACTGTAAGAGCCTATCGTGAAGCATTGAGCGAAGTCCGCACCGCGGCACACGCTCAGGATTTGGTGGAAGTTCACAAGCGCGCCCGGATCGACCGTGAAGCCGACGGAAAATCCAAGTCCGAGACTCCGAGCGAAGAGAAAAAAGAAGCGGAATAACCGGCCGCGGCGTGCGTCAAAGAGCAGCAGTTTCCCAGGCCAGCATCCGCTCGATTCGCTGGCCTGCCGTGCTGCCCTCCCCCCGCCGCGCGGACGGCGTTGCTCACGGTTCCAGCAGAATCTTTCCCGTCGTCTGGCGCGCTTCCATGCCGGTCTGCGCCTGTGCGGCTTCGGAGAGCGGATAGACGTGCTCCGTGCGCAGCTTGAGTTCGCCCTTGACGGCCCAGCCCAGCACATCGCCCGAGCGCCAATCCAACTCCGACCGCGTGGCCACGTAATGCCACAGCGTGGGCCGGGTGATGAACAGCGAACCCTTGCTGCTGAGCTGGATCAGGTTGAAGGGCGGCACCGGCCCGCTGGAGGCGCCGAACAAGGCCAGCAGCCCGCGCGGGCGCAGGCAGTTCAGACTGCCTTCAAATGTTGTCTTGCCCACCGAGTCATAGACCACATCGACGCCCTTGCCGCCGGTCAGCCGCTTGACCTCCGTCTCGAAGTCCTGCTTGGTGTAGAGAATCACATCGGCAGCGCCGGCCTCGCGCGACAACTCGGCCTTCTCCGGCGTGGAAACAGTGGTGATCACCCTGGCGCCCAGCCGCGCCGCCATTTGCGTCAGCAGCAGGCCCACGCCGCCGGCCCCGGCATGAACCAGCGCCGTATCGCCCGCCTTCAGCGCAAAGGTGGAATGGGAAAGGTAGTGCGCGGTCATGCCTTGCAGCATCGCTGCCGCGGCCTGCTCCGGCGACAGCCCGTCGGGCACTTTGACCAGTTGCGCCGCGGGAACCAGCGCGTACTCGGCATAGCTGCCCAGCACGCCCACCGAGGCCACCAGTTCGCCCGTGGCAAATCCTGTCACGCCCGGACCCAGCTCTTCCACCGTGCCCGCTGCCTCGCTGCCGGGCGTCAGCGGCAGCGACGCCTTGTACACGCCCGTGCGGAAGTAGACATCGATGAAGTTGATCCCCACAGCTTCTACGCGGATCAACACCTGCCCCGGCCCCGGCTCGGGAATGGGCAACTCGGCCAGTCGGAGAACCTCCGGCCCGCCTGTCTCGCGAATCTGGATGGCTTTCATGACAGGTTCAGGATGAACCCTGAGGCCGGGTGGGCGCAAGCGACCGGCTAGCCGGTGAGCTTGGCAGAGGCCAGCCGGTTCAAGCTGATGCCCTGCTCAGCCGCCTCCAGTGCCAATGCCCGGTGTACCTGCGGCGGAATGCGTACGCGAAACTCGCCGCTGTATCGCTTCTCCGCCAGTGGCGTCGGCGGAACTTCTCCGTTGGCAATCATATCGGCCACCGACGCGGCCACAACATTGCGGATGCCTGCCAGCGCGGATTCCGGAGCGGAGGCCAGCCAACTCAACGAAGGAAACTCCGCGCAGAGGGCCAGATACTCGCCGTCCTCCAGCGACCAGGTGACCCGATAAGTGTAGTGGTCATGGCTCTTGCGGCTCATTGCTGCTTCTCCATCGCTTGTTTTTCCGTCATTCTGTCCACGGCAAGCAAAACCTGCCGCACTTGATAGGGTTTCGCCTTGCCCTTCGCATTCTGGATATTCACACGCGGATCTCCCGGCCAAGGAGTCTTGAAGACTGCATGACTGGACCCGCTCTGTCGCGGCTCTCCGAAGAATGCCACGCAGACCTTATATAAATCCGCAAAGCGAATCTGCGCCGGACTGCCGCGCATTCTGTCAAGAATTTTGGCAATTTCCGCCACGTCTTATGGTATCAATAGTGGAACCACTCGGCAAGTGATTTTTTCGCGGAGCACACCGGCCATCATGAGCGTTCTCCAGAAACAGCACAAGCCCCGCCCAGGCAACGCCCGGCGAGGCTTGTGCTGTTTCCCTGCCATTAACCCTCCGGCAGCATGCTCGGCTCTGCCGGCGCGTGCAGCCGGACCATGCGGTCAATGGCGTAAGGCGTGGGCTGCTGCTGGCTGGTGAAGTAGTGGCGGACCTGCAGCTCGCCCAGCAGGCCGACGGCCAGCAATTGAATACCGGCCAGGATCAGCACGCCGCCAACCACAAACAGCGGCCCATGCAGATCCATCACATTCTGGTGGGGATGCAGCACCTTCAAGGCCAGCAAAATGGCCGAGATGACGCTGCCCGCCAGGATGCCCAGCGCGCCGAAGGCGCCGAAGAAGTGCAGCGGCCGGCTCATGTACTTGATCAAAAAGCGAATGGTCAGCAAATCGAAGAAGACGCGGAAGGTGCGGCCGATGCCGTAGTGGCTCTTGCCCCGCTCGCGGTGTACGTTCTTGATGGGAATCTCGCAGATGGAGGCGCCATACCAGGCGGCCAGCGCGGGAATGAAGCGGTGCATCTCGCCGTAGAGCGGAATGTTGTGGATCACCTCGCGGCGATAGGCCTTGAAGGTGGTGCCGAAGTCGTGAATCTCCACGCCGGAGAGCTTGGCCATCAGCCAGTTGGCGCAGCGCGAAGGGATGCGGCGCATGATGAAGTTGTCAATCCGCTCCTTGCGCCACCCGGAGACCACGTCGTAGCCCTCGGCCAGCTTTTCCAGAAAGCTGGGAATCTCGTTCGGATCGTGCTGCAAGTCGCCGTCCATGGCCAGGATGTACTCGCCCGAGGCGTGGTCGAAGCCCGCGGCCAGAGCCGAGGTCTGGCCAAAGTTGCGGCGCAGCTTGATGACCAGCACGCGGCTGTCAACGGCGGCAATTTCTTCCATCAGCTTGTAGGTGCGGTCGTTGGAGCCATCGTCCACCAGCACCAGCTCAAAACTCGCGCCCACCTGCTCCATTACCTGCTTCAGGCGCGCGTACAAAACGGTTACGTTTTCCTCTTCATTGTGAAAGGGAACGACGATTGAATACCTTGGCATAGTACTAGTATAGACGCGATCCGGGGCGAAAATGGAGCAAAACTTCCGGGGGCAATTTCATTTGAATATTTGAGATCGAAATGAAGGGTACGGGCTTCAGCGAAGGGTACGGGCTTCAGCCCGTACATCCACAGCGTAAAATTCAGCCGTGCTTTAGCCCCTGATGGACAGCCGTTCAGAAAATTTCGACTCCCATCACAAGCGCCTACCGCTCCAACTCGTCGAGCATACCCTGCATCTCGCCGGCGGCATGGGAATTTCCGCTCTGCGCCGCGCTCGCAATGCCCTTTTTCAGCCGCTCGATGGCTTCACCGGGGCGGCCCGCGGCGGCCAGCGTCTGCGCGGCCATGAAGTAGCCGGCCGAGTAGCCCGGATCGTTGGCCGCCAGAGTATCGAACTCCGCCAGCGCCTCAGGCAGTGCGCCGGTTTTGGCCAGCTCCATGGCCAGCCCGTAGCGGGCAAAGCTGTTTTTCGGGTCCAGTTCCAGAATCTCTTTCAGCCCGGCAATCTTGTCCATTTTGCTCGCTTGCGGCCACCATGCGCCGCGGGGGATTTGCGTAATTGGCGGCGATTGCCGAAACTGGAACTGTGCGCCCCGCGAACAGCCGCCGCCAGCTACATTCTATCCGGCGCGGGGCATACGGGTGGCACGCCCAGGGAACGGAGAGGCTCCAATGACGACCAGAGAATCCAACCCCGCAGTCCGCACCGTGGCCAGCACCCAGTCGGAGATGACCGAGCTGATCCTGCCCAACGACACCAACACCCTGGGCAACCTGCTCGGCGGGCGGCTGATGCACTTCATCGATCTGACCGGCGCCATGGCCGCTTATCGCCACTCGCGCACCTACATCGTCACCGCCGCCATGGACCACATCGACTTCATCCGTCCGGTGCGCCTGGGCGACCTGCTCACCCTCCGCTCCAGCATCAACCGCGCTTTCACCACCTCGATGGAGGCGGGCGTGAAGGTCTGGGCGGAAAACACCCAGACCGGCGTCCGGCTGCATGTAGCCAGCGCCTACCTGGGCTCTGTGGCCATCGATCACCCCGGCGCCCGTGGGCGCGTGCCGGAAGAGCAGCCCGAGACCGCCGACGAGCAGCGCCGCTTTGCGGATGCGCAGTTGCGCCGCGAGCATCGCGAGGCGGAGAGCGCGCGCCGTAAAAAAGCGCGCATCGCCACCGCCGCCCTGGACGGCGCCGCGCCTGGCAAAATATAGGCAGTATTGATTGAAGGGTACGGACTTCAGCCCGTACATTTAAGTTCAGGCTTGGAGCAGTGCTTCAGCCTCCGAGGGAATAGAAAAGATATTCGGGGCCCATTCCAAATTACCATTCGATCACGTGCCTCTTCTCAAACTTGTAGTGGACGAGACAGAACACCGCACTGGGAACGCCATTGCAGATTTCGGAAAAGAGTTTCATGCTGACTTCGCTTTCATTGCCGCGTCATGACGCGGATTGTCCACGCAGAATCGTCTGCCTCACCGATGAGACAACGGAAGTTCTTTACCTGCTCGGCGAACAGGACCGGATCGTCGGGGTTTCCGGATACGCGACTCGTCCACCCGAGGCGCGGCGCAAACCCCGCGTTGCCGCCTTCAAGAGCGCCAATATCGACGCGATCCTGGACCTGAAACCGGACCTGGTTCTGACCTTCTCCGACGTGCAGGCTGAGATAACCCGTCAGCTTGTGCTGCGCGGTGTGACGGTGTTGAACTTCAATCAGCGCAGAGTCACGGAGATTTTCGATATGATCGCCGTGCTGGCGCGGCTGGTCAACAGGCAGCGTGAAGGACAGGCTCTGGTTGAAAGGCTGCTGCGAGGCCTGGACGCAATTGCGGTTTCCGCGCAGTCCTTTCCGCAGCGTCCGCGCGTCTTCTTCGAGGAGTGGAAAGACCCGCTGATCAGCGGAATCGGCTGGGTGGAAGATCTGATCGAAATTGCCGGCGGCGCGGTGATCTTTCCTGAACTGGCTGGATGCGGCAAGGCGCAGGACCGCATTGTGGCGCCATCGGAAGTGGCATTCCGCGACCCCGAAGTCATTCTCGCCTCCTGGTGCGGAATGAAGGTCAACAAGCCCCTCATCCGTTCCCGCCCCGGCTGGGACTCCACCAGCGCGGTGCGCAACGGCCACATTTACGAAATCAAATCAACCTACATTCTGCAGCCCGGCCCGGCATCCCTGACCGAAGGCGTGCGGCAATTGCATGCCATTCTCGCCCGCGTGGCCGGTGTGGAGATTGCGCCCGCATTGAGGCCGACGGAGAAATGCGACCCCCAACTACTGTAAGATTTTGATTGAGCCTGTCTGCGGAGATACTGACTTGCGGTTCGATCGGATGTTTTTCTGATCAGAGCGTTTTCAGGGCTATTCAATTTTTCAGGCAACACGGTTTTGTAGAGGAGCAACAAACACGATGGGTCATTCTCCTGCCATGCCCGCGCCCGCCGCTTTGCCGGGCATTTCAAAAATCGTAGCCGTCGGTTCCGGCAAGGGCGGCGTGGGTAAAACCACGGTCGCCGTCAACCTGGCCATCGCCCTCTCGCGGTTGGGCCAGCGCGTAGGCCTCATCGACGCCGACATCTACGGACCCAACGTCCCGCTGATGATGGGCTCCAGCCAGCAGCCGGCCCTGGGGCCGGGCAACCTCATCGTGCCCAACCAGACCCACGGCATTAAAACCATCTCCGTCGGCTACATCTCGCCCGGCGACAAGCCGATGGTCATGCGCGGACCGATGCTGCACCAGATCATCCGCCAGTTTTTGCAGCAGGTGGAGTGGGGCGAGTTGGATTATCTCGTCGTCGATCTGCCTCCCGGCACCGGCGACGTGGTCATTTCGCTGGTCCAGACCGTCCCCCTGACCGGCGCGGTCGTCGTCTCCACACCCAGCGACGTGGCCCTGCAAGACGCGCGCAAGGCTCTCGAGATGTTTGCCCAGGTCAACGTCGAGGTGCTGGGCATCGTCGAGAACATGAGCCACTTCACCTGCCCGCACTGCGCCAAGGAGATCGACATCTTCTCTCGAGGCGGAGCCGAGCGCACCGCCGCACAATTCAACGTGCCCTTCCTGGGTTCCATCGAGCTGGTCCCCGCCATCCGCGAAGGCGGCGACAAGGGAATGCCCGTCACCCTGGCCGGTCCCAAAAGCCCGCAGGCCGCCGAGTTCTACGCCATCGCCGAAAAGCTCATGCTCCGCGCCGAAGCGGCCGCCGCCAAAGCCACTGACGTATTCGAAATCAGCTAGCTGCCCTCGCCACCTGCGGCGGCGATGCACTCAGATCGCTCGCTCCAACTCTTCGCTCAACGCTTCGGCGGCCGCGATGCACTCGGCTCGGTTCACGTCCAGATGCGTCACCAGCCGGATCGCATCCGGCCCGTAGGCGTTTACCAGAATGCCGCGCTCTTTCAGGCGCGACACCAGTTCCCTCGCGCTCAGCCGGCTGTCCGTCAGCCGGAAGATCACAATGTTGGTCTCGACGGCATCCGGATCGATGCTCACGTTTTCCATGTTGGCCAGCGCTTCGGCCAGCAGGCGCGCGTTGGCGTGGTCTTCGTGCAGCCGCTTCGGCCCCTTCTCCAGCGCCATCAGCCCGGCCGCGGCCAGCACACCGGTCTGCCGCATTCCACCGCCTAATGCTTTCCGAAAGAGCCGCGCCTGCGCCATCAACTCCGCCGAGCCGATCAGCATCGATCCCACCGGCGCGCCCAGCCCCTTGGACAGGCAGAACATCACCGTGTCGAAGCCGCGCGTCAGCTCGCGCACGTCCACGCCCAGCGCAGTGGCCGCATTGAAGATGCGCGCTCCGTCCAGATGCGTGGGAAGCTTCCGCTCTTTGGCGTTCGCCCAGATCTCTTCCAGCACCGGCAGGGGCGTACAGCTTCCGCCGGATAGATTGGCGGTGTTTTCAATCTCGATCAATCCTGACACCGCGTGAAACGGCCCGCGGGCGAAGATGACCGGCTCGATCTGCTGCCAGGTCAAAATGCCGCGCTCCGCCCGGACGGCCCGCACCAGGCAGCCGGAAAACACTGCCGTCGTGGCCATCTCCCAATCCAGAATGTGCGCGCGCGACTCGGCGATCACCTCCTGGCCGGGCTGGGTGTGCAGGCGAATCGCGATCTGATTGCCCATGGTGCCGCTGGGCACAAACAGCGCCGCCTCGCGACCAAAGACCTCCGCCGCGCGCGCCTCCAGCAGATTGACCGTGGGGTCTTCGCCGTAAACGTCGTCGCCCACTTCCGCCGCGGCCATCGCCGCACGCATCTCCATCGTGGGCCGCGTCACCGTATCCGAACGCAAGTCGATGATTTTCGCCATTGCAACATCCTTCTTCAGATTTGCCGGCTCTCCTGCCTCAGCACTCTGATCACTGGCCTCGATTCCCTGCCCTTACGGTATCTGCGCCATGGGCAGTTCCATCACCGGCGTCTGCTTGCCGTGCTTCACGGCATAAGCCCACAGCCCATGAAAACTCGTCCGCAGCCCCGGCTGCGCCTTGAGGAATGCGCACAGCACGGCCATCGCCTCGGTGCGCTGGGCCGCCGGATCAGTCACTCCGGTCGATTCGTAGACCACGGCCAGATCGGCGTGGAGCAGCGTCATGTCCAACCGCACAGCGTCGATCTTCCAGGTGCGTTCGCCATCGGGAATCGTCAAGGGGAACGCGCCCTGCGGAGAGTTCTGGATCGCGGCCTGCTCGGTATTCAGTTTGTCCAGATTCGGCGAGGTAAGAAAATCCACCGGCAAGAGCAGCGCCCGCGCCGTCTGGTAGGCGTACCAAGCGCTCCACGCATCCGGCTTGACCTGGCCAGGACTGGCCGTGTCTGCGCCGGCCAGATCGCGCGCCCGCTTCCACCAGCCCACGCCGTCCTGCCCATCCAGGATGCCGGGCCGCACCGTCAGGCCGCCCAGCTTCCAGGCATTGGCCGCGTCGTCCCAGGCCAGCATGAAGCCCAATTGCCCGTCCAGCGGCGCTCCGGCGGCCTCGGCCAGCAGCAACGCATAGCGGCCCGGCGGCAGCGACTTCAGGTTGATGGTCACCGTGATCGAGCCGCTGGCATTGGTGCAGAAAAACTGCGTGTCGGCGGGTGCGTCCAGGCTGCCGGCATCCAGCAGATAGAGGTTGTTCAGCCGCACCTGCCCGCCCTTCATCAGCGGCGTCGCGCCCGCCACTGTGTCGTGCATTCCCTGCCAGTCCGAGGCCACGGCAGGCAGCACGGCGGCCTTGAGTGTGGCATAATCCTGTTCGGCCACGGCCACGGCCAACCGTCCTCCAGCCGCCACCAGCGCATCGCGATCCTGGGGCGGCAGCTCCGCCTGCGAAGTACAACTGGCGGCGTGAACCACGGCCGGCGCGGCCAGCAAGACCATCAGAACCGCCGACGCGGCAAAACCCTTCCAACTGAGGCGCATCTCCCGGACCATTTCCCAAACCCCTCTCGTCCACGCAAGCTCCTGATGAGCGTCCACGGGCCACTGTTGCTAGTCTAGTACGCTAACAGTTGTTTCCGTTCGATTGACACTCCCCTCACTGTGCTTTTATTGTTGGGCCGTAGATAAAATATGTAGTGGGGATTGCAATGCCCAAGCTTATCCAGTCTTCCGCTGGTCCCACACAACCTCTTTCCAGACGCCTGCCGCGACTCCCGAGGCCGTGCCTTGCTGTTGGGATTCTGCTGGCCGCTTGTCCCTTGCTCGGCTTTGCGCTGGGCCGACCCAGCTACGTGCAAACGTCGCCGGTGGCAAACGGTTTACGCCTGGCTGGCGAAGACGGCTGTGCAAAACTCTATGCTGATTCAGGCGATTTCCCCGGCGTGCTCCGCGCCATGAACGATTTGCAGCAGGACATCGGCCGCGTAAGCGGATGCAAGGTGCGGATCATGCAGCAGAGAAAATCCCTATCCGGCGAAGCAGTCCTGATCGGCACAATCGGGCACAGCAAGTTGATCGATGGTCTGATCCGGGGCCGCAAGATCGATGTGCATGAGATTCAAGGCAAGTGGGAAGCAACGCTGAGCCAGGTGGTGGACCATCCGATGCCGGGAGTTCGACGCGCGCTGGTGATTGCGGGGAGCGACAAGCGGGGAACGATTTTTGGCATCTACGACCTCTCCGAGCAGATCGGCGTCTCGCCCTGGTACTGGTGGGCCGACGTGCCGGTCAAACACAGCGCCGTTCTGTACGTGAAGCCGGGGAGGCGGGTGCAAGGAGAGCCTGCGGTCAAGTATCGCGGCATTTTTCTCAACGACGAAGCGCCTGCCCTCTCCGGCTGGACGCAGGAAAAATTCGGTGGCTACAATCACCAGTTTTACGAAAAGGTTTTTGAACTGCTGTTGCGGCTCAAGGCGAATTTTTTGTGGCCGGCGATGTGGAACAACGCATTCAATGAAGACGATCCGCTGAATGCAAAGCTGGCCGACGAGTATGGCATTGTGATGGGCACGTCGCACCTTGAACCTATGCTGCGCGCGCAACAGGAATGGAAGCGCCACGGCACAGGCCCGTGGGATTACGCGACCAACTCCAAAGAGTTGGATGCCTTCTGGGAAAAAGGAATCGAGCGCAACGAAAACTACGAGAGCGCGATCACGCTGGGAATGCGCGGCGACGGCGACATACCCATGTCCGAACACGACAACGTGGCGCTGCTCGAAAAGATTGTCGCGGACCAGCGCGCCATCATTGCGCGGCACCCGACTCCCGCCGTGGCGTCCGACCCGCAAGTGTGGGCCTTGTACAAGGAGGTGCAGGGCTATTACGAAAAGGGGATGCGCGTTCCCGACGACGTGACGCTGCTGTGGTGCGACGACAATTGGGGAAATCTGCGCCGGCTGCCCACGCCTGAAGAGCAGAAGCGGAGCGGCGGCGCGGGCATCTACTACCACTTCGATTACGTGGGCGGACCGCGATCCTACAAGTGGCTCAACACGTATCCGATTACCAAGATATGGGAGCAGATGAACCTGGCCCATGCATATGGAGCCAACCGTATCTGGATTGTGAATGTGGGAGATTTGAAGCCGATGGAGTTTCCCATCGAGTTTTTTCTGAATCTTGCGCGCGACCCGGATCGATGGGGGAAGGACAATCTCCAGGAGTTCACCGAGCTTTGGGCGGCGCGCGAATTCGGCCCGGAGCACGCGCCGGAGATTGCGGACATCCTCTCTCGATACACCCAATACAACGGACGCCGCAAGCCGGAACAACTGGAGCCGGACACGTATAGTCTGGTTCATTTCGAGGAAGCGAACCGCGTGTACGCGGAGTGGAAGACGCTCACCGATCGCGCCGAGGCGATCTATCGGGAACTTCCGCCGGACGAGCGCGACGCCTTCTTCGAGTTGGTTCTGTATCCCGCCAAGGCGTCGGCCATCGTGAATGAACTGTACATCACGGCGGGAAAGAATCGCCTCTACGCAACCCAGGGGCGGGCCAGCGCCAACGACCTGGCGCGGCAGGCGCGGGAGTTGTTCGCCGCCGACGCCGCGCTGACGGACGAGTACAACCACAAACTGGCTCACGGCAAGTGGGACCACATGATGGATCAGACGCACATCGGCTACACCTTCTGGAACGAGCCGCCGCTGAATGCGATGCCCGCGGTGAGCGAAGTGCAGCCGCTGGCCGGAGCTAGCATGGCCATCGCCGTTGAAGGCTCGCCCATTGCGGCCGGTCCCGGCTCCGATTTCGCCGCGCTTCCGGTGTTCGACGACTTCAACCGGCAAACGGAATTCATGGACGTGTTCAATCGCGGCACGGAGCCGTTCAAGTTCACCGCCGTCGCCGATCAGCCGTGGATCAAGCTGAGTGAAACCGAGGGGACGGTCGCAAAGGAAGAGCGGGTAGGTGTGTCCATCGACTGGAATGGGGCGCATGCAGCCTCAAACAATGGGACAGTGACGATCACGCAGCCAGGCAGCCCTGCCATTCGCGTGCGAGTGCAGGCTTTGCGGCCCGTCGCGCCGGCGCGAGATGCCCTCGACGGATTCGTGGAGGCGCATCACTATGTCTCGATCGAGGCGCAGGATTTCACGGACCGCACAGCAACCGATCAGGCGAGCTGGAAGCGGATTCCCGGCTTTGGCGAGACGCGCTCGGGAATGACCGTCTTTCCCGTCACCGCCCCGAGCACCGAGCCGCCGCAGCCCGCGCCGGCGCTTGAGTATCGGATGTATCTATTTGACAGCGGACCGCTGAATGTGGAGGCCATTCTGGCGCCGACGCTGAACTTTGTTCCTGGGCGCGGATTGAGATTCGCGCTCTCGTTTGACGATCAGCCGCCGCGGTTGATCGATGCGCTGGCCGACAATTCCCAAAAGGGCTGGGAAGAGGCAGTCAGCGATGGAGTCCGCAAAGTCGTATCCACGCTGCACGTGGACACGCCCGGTTATCACACCCTGAAATTCAGAATGGTGGATCCGGGGGTGGTGCTGGAGAAGCTGGTGGTGAGTCAGGGTGATGCGCCTGCCAGCTATCTGGGTCCGCCGGAAAGTTATCACGGCGCCGAAGTCACGCATTATTGATCCAGCAAGAAAACAGTGACATCGCATTCCCACCCATTTCCGCAAAAGACGCGGAAATGGGTGGGGCGCCCTGACAGTATTTAGTTGCTGGATCAATAAGGGGCTTGGAAAGGCAGACCCAACAAGGTACGCAGGGCCGACCGGGCGCTGTCGAGCGAGGCACGCAGGCGAATCGCCTCTGCCCGCTTGGCCAGGAGATTGGACTCGATGGTTATATAAGGGGGCGCGTTCAGATCGCTCCGCTGGAAGCTCTGTACCGCGGCCGCCGCGGTTTCTTCGAGCAGAGGCAACTGGGCATTGAGATCGTTCAACTGCGCCTTCATGATTTGCGCCGCTTTCCAAACCTGGTCGGCCTGGTTCTGAGCCGCGTCGAGCCGCGCCTGATAGGTTTGGCGGAGCAGATCGCGGGTGGCGCGCTCGACCGCAACCTGGCCGCGGTTGCGGTTGAAGACAGGCAGGGTGAGAGTGACCTGGGGGCCAAGGGCGTTGACGCCTTCGACCGGGTCGCGCTCCAGTTCGACGCCAGCGCTCAATGCGGGAAATTGCGCAAGCACGGCGCGGCGCAGGTTTTGCTCCTGGCTCCGGTAGCCGGCCTGAAGCGCCAGCAGGTCCGCGCGCCTTTGCGGCAACGAAGCTACCGCCTGGGCGAACTGGCGCTGCGAGAGCGCGGGCATTTCGGCCGGGCCGATGAGGTGAAGCCGCACTTCGGGTTGGAGCCCGAGAAGCGCATTGAGCTGGTGGCGGTTGAGGCTGATCTCGGCTTGAAGCTGGCGAAGACTCGTGTCGGCGTCGGCGAGCGCGTTGAGGTCGGCCGCGACGATGGCCACAGTCTCGTCGTCGCGCTGCATGGCGGCGCGGTCGCGGCGGTAGCGGTCGTCAAGCAGTGACCTGGCTGAGGCGAGAACGCTCTGAAGCTGGGCATCGGCGCGCGCCTGGATGAATATCTCGCGCGCCTTCTCGGCAACCTGCCACTCCTGCCACAGGATATTCAGGTTCACCTGCTGCTGGGTCGCTCGGGCCGCGGATTTGGCTGCACCCCGCGTCAGCAAGGCTTGGAGGTCTTGGCTGAGGCCGAGAACGCCGCCATAGTTGAGCGCCGAGGTGGTAAAGTTGGCGTCGAATTGCGGGTCGGGCAGCAAACCGGCCTCAAGCAACTGCGCGCCGGCGACCCCGGCTTCGAAGCGCGCGGCCTTCAAATCGGGATTGTTAAAGACCGCCAGCGTTATGACTGTGGTTTCGTCGAGACCGTTGGAGGAGACGGGATGGGGTGGAAGTCCGGGCAGCCAGAACTGCCGCGCGGGCACGGTTAACTCCGGCGCTCTGGTCAGATCTGGAGCTGTCGGCAGGGGGTGCGGATGGTAGCTCGCACAACCAGACAGCATGAGACCGAGAAAGCATGCCGTGAGCTTGCGCCAATGGCGACCAAACGATCTCTTCATGCCCGGCCCTCCTTCGCGATTTGCTTGCGCCGCATATGCAGGTAGAGCGCGGGGAGCAGATTGGTGCTAAGCATGACGCTCCAAAGGATGCCGCCAAGAACCACCGCGGCCAAGCCCTGTTCCGGCGCCGCGCCCTGGCCCCAGCCCAATGCGGTGGGCAACATGCCGAGCACTGCCGTGAGGGTGGTGAGAATGATCGGCCGAAAGCGCACATGCACGGCTTCCTTCACCGCCTCTTCGGTCCTCATGCCTGCCGCCTCGTTGCGGCGGGCGCGGTAGAGCAGGACGATCCCGTGATTGAGGCCGATCCCCACCAGCGTGAGGAAGGCCACCATCCCGATGGCGTTCAATCCGACGCCGCTCACCAGCAGGGCCGCTGCGCCGCCGGTAAAGGCGAGCGGAATCTGCAAGAGCAGCAGACCCGGAACGAGCAGGCCGTCGAATTGCAGGATCATGATGGCGACCATCAGCAGAAAGGCCGCAATAGCGGCGGCGCCCAGGCCGAGCGCTGCGCTCTCGAGTTGAGGGTAGAGACCGCCGAAGGCGTAGCGGTAGCCTGGCGGCATATGCAGACCGGCGAGCGCCTTGCGCGCCGAAGAGATGGTACTGCCCAGCGCTCCCGTGGGCGTTGCCAGAATCTCCAGCGCACGGGCCCCGTCGATGTGGCGAATCTGGCTGGGGGTGGGGACCATTTCGATATCTGCCAGTTGCCCGAGGGGCGTCCATCCGTCGGTGCGAATGGGCAGGCGGGCCAGCGCGGCGATGGACTGATCGGGGGCATCCGCCAGGCGAACGTAGAGTACAAGCGGGACATTGCCTTGCGGCACCTGCGCCACGATCTCGCCATTGAGCAGCGGCGCGATCTGCGCGTAAAGCTGTGCCGGCGTGATGTGGCGCGCGGTGAGCGCATTCATCTTGGGCGTGATCTGCAATTCGGTGATCAGGTAGCCATCGTTATTGAAGATGCCAGTGAGGGCGGAGATGGGGCGCAGCCGCTCAACCATCTGCGCGGAGAGAGCCCGCATCTCCGCGACGCTGCTGCCGTAGACATCGATGACAAAGGGCTGGGGCAGGCCGAAGAGGCTTTCGCCGACGCGCTCGATGGTGGGCGTATCGATGGACAACTGCACGCCATTGGTCTTGCTCTCCTGCAAGAGCCTGTCACTGATGGCGTCGAGGCTGTCCACGTTTACGTCCGGTTTCAGAGTGACCTGAATTTCACCCGCGTAGGCAGGCTCGGTATAAATGCCGTTCGAGGCGGAGCCGATGCGCACAAAGATGTGATCCACCGCATGGTCGGCCGCCATCCGCCGCGTCATGCTCATCACCGCATCTTCCGTATCGAGCATGGAACTGCCGGGCGGCAGGGTGAAGCTTATGAGAAGGACTCCTTCGTTGGGCAGCGGCAGGAAGTCAACGGGCACCAGGGCCAGCCCGGCGAGACTTGCCACGAGCAGCACGACGCAGGCGGCAAGACTGAGCCTGGGATGCTTTGCGACCACGCGGAAGAGCCGCTCGTTCTGCCTGCGCAGGTAATCGAGCGCCCTGCCGGCGGAGGTGGGAACGGTGCGGGCCCTGGCCTTGAGAAAGCCGAGACTTAGCGGGATGAAGCTGACCGAGATGAGCAGCGACGCCAGCAGCGAGAACGTCATCGCCAGCGCAAAGGGGATGAAGAAAAGTCCGGCAAGCCCGCCGACAAAGAGGAGTGGCGCAAACGAAGCGACGGTGGTCAGAGTGCCAGTAACGTCGGGGCCGACGATGTCTCTGAGACCGCGCGCAATTCCCTGCCAGTGCTCATCGCCCTGCTCCCAGCAATGGTAGATGCTCTCCATCACAATGATGCCGTCGTCGCATAGCAGTCCAACGGCGACGGTCAGCGCGCCGAGGGTCATCAGATTCAGGCTTTGGCCGGTTGCATACAAACCGGCAATGCCCAGCAGCAGCGAGAGCGGAATGCTCAACGCGAGAATCCATATACCTCGCCCGGCGCCCAGCACCCAGAGCAGAACCGCGATGGCGAGCAGGCCGCCGATGAGCAGATTTCTTCCCAGATCGGCGCCAACGCTGTGGACCAGATGACCCTGGCTGTAGATGTTGATCCACCGCACACCCGGCGGCAGTTGCTTGAGACTCTCCGTCAGGGTTTGGCGCACGCTTAGGTCCACTGGGATGGTGGAGGCGTCCGGCTGCTTGAAGACCACCAGCGCAACGCTGGGACGGCGGTCGAGCAAAGCTGCATTCAGGGTGGGCACCGGCGCGCGCACAATCCGCGCCAGAGCGCGCAGTTGAATAGCGCCATGGGCGGTCTGCACCGGAATCTGCTCTAGATCGGCGATATGTTCGGGAAGGCTGCGCACCTCGATAAACACGTCCTGATGGCCCATGGTCAGATATCCGCCCGGACTCAGCAGGACCTGCTGGCGAAGCGCATCGAGCAGAGCTGTGACAGAAACACCGTAACGATACATCGCCGCCAGATCCGGCTGGACCCACAGCGCCTCGTCGCCAGTTCCATATACCTCAACGCGGTAGACGCCCGGCAGCGCGCGCAACTGCGGAACCACATTGGCCATAAGCGCCCGTTGTGCTTCGGCGGGCGCCACTCCGGCGGGAAGCTGCAAGCTGAAGTCTGCCACCTCGTCAATGGATGTGCCCATGATTTCGGCAAGGGGATGCACGGAAGACGGCATCTGCGCGCGGGCGCGATCTATGGCGCCGTTGACCGCCATAAGGTCCTGCTGGGAGTCGGTTCCCTCGCGAAAGCGAATGTCGGTCTCCACCACGCCGTTGCCCATGCTGGAGCGCACATCGACCAGATTGGGCAGCGACATGATCTCGCCTTCCAGTGGCCAGGTAATCTGCGTCTCAAGTTCTGTGGCGGTAGCGCCGGCCTCATGCGTGATGATGCTGATCATGGGAAAATTGAAGCGCGGCAACACCTCGACTGGAATCTTCCAGAACGCGTACACGCCATAAAGAATGAGCGCGCCGTAGATAAGCCCCCAGAAGAGGGGTTGCAGCAGCAAACGCCGAAAAGGTGTTTCTTCTGTCATCTGCATCAATCCGGAATCTGGTACTGCTCGGCAACGCTTGCGTGAAAGAGCAGGTAGGCGTTATTGACCAAGACTTTCGTGCCTGGGGCGAGTCCGCTCTCGATGAAGGTGTCCCAGCCTTGAGCCGGCCCCGGCACAACTTCCCGCGGACGATCTCCCTTGGTGGTGTGGACCATCACCCACCATTTGCCCTGGTTCAAAACCAGCGCCCGCGTGGGGACCGCGACCTGCATCCGTTGGGGTAGATCGAGGGTGACTCCGCCGGCCTCGCCGCTAAGCCATGCGGCCTTCGCCCCGGCGGGAACCAGAGCGATGGATTCTCCTCCGTCGGCCGCCAGTATGCCGGGGATGGAGCAGACTCGGACGGCAACAGGCTCGCCTCCGTCGGCGGGCGTGAAGCGGCCAGTCATCCCGGCCCGGATATCTTTCAGTTCAGCCCCGTAATAGTTGGCCCTCAGCCACAATTGGTTGTCCGGCTGTAGTGTCAGGATCGGTTGGCCGGCGCTCATCAGTTGGCCATTTGCGCTGTTGAGCGTGAGCACGCTGCCACTGGTCGGCGCTGGCAGCGTGATCGACTGGCGCACGGAGCTGAGCATGGACTGCGCATTGTCCAAGGCCGTTTGCGCCTGAACCTCCGCGCTTTCGGCCTGGTGGACGACCTGGCGCGTGGTCAGGTGCGAAGGCAACTGCTCGCGCAGGATGGCGAGCGTCTTCTGGGCTGCATCAAGTTCCGCGCGGGCGCTGCGCGCATCGGCCTCGCTCTGCGTGAGCAGGGTTCGAATGCCGGGGCCGGTGAGGTGAGCCAGCTCTTGTCCGGCGCGGACATGCATTCCGGGCAAAACCTTCAGCCCTTCGACGACTCCCGTTTCTGCGGCGTCCACCGGCAGAACGCTGATGGGCTCGACTTGGGCGTAGGCAACAAGGTGAGGCGTGACAGCGCGAAGCTGGACAGCAACGGCATCCGCGTCGGATGTCTGGCCGGTGGCAGATGCTGCACACATGGCAAGCGCGAGCAACGTAGCCTCCGCGGCGACTTCGGCGAACCGGCGGTGGGGTGCTATTCGCCGCGCAGTAAAACGATGGATTTTCATGGAAACTCCCGTATCTCGCAGTTCGAGGAAATAAGCGCATAGTTGCGCACGCTACACGAACATGAGTGAGGAAGAGTGGGAGTTCTAGATGCGGAGAGAGCTGAGAGCCCGGGGAGGCGAGAAGAACAGCAGCAGATACTCGGTTGCGCGAACGCCGGGCTGCGCGGGAACCGACGCCTCATGCGTACGCAGCGCAAACATCACGGCCAGCCAGTTCAGCACTAGAACGGAGGCCCAGGCCACGATCAGCCCCATTCCTGCTTCGAGGCCCATCACCATGAGAGTGGTCTCGGTGTTGTGCCCCACGACAGGCAGTTCTGGGGCCTTGTCCCATGTATCGAAGGTATCGAACAAGGGCGGCAGGACCATCAGCACAATGGCCATCGCCGCGACAATGCCGAGGAACCGCCGGTACATGTGCACATGGTATCACGGCCGCCGGTAGCAGGATGATCCCCGATCGGGAAGCCCGATGGCTTTCCGGCCCCAAAATCCGGAACCTTGGTGATCACCTCTCTAACCAACTTGACCTTGCCCTCGCAAAACGTATCCCTTCCGTAAATTGACGAGAAGTTACAAACTGTATCGCGCCGCAGGAGTCTTATGGAAGACATGGGCTGGGCCAGTGCGGTCCGGAGTTTGCGGTTAATTCATACCCACGCAAGCTGGTCGGCGCCTTTCTCGATGAGCCGGGTGGTGGAGCATCCTTCGACCACGGACACAATCCTGACCTGTCCGCCCCAGGACTGGACTTCGCGCGCGCCGACAACTGTGTTTGGATCGTAGTCTCCGCCTTTAACTATCACGTCCGGCCGGATCGCCAAAATCAATTCCAATGGCGTCGGTTCTGCGAAGACGACCACGGCGTCGACGACGGAGAGCGCGGCCAGCAGACGGGCTCGTTCCCGCTCGGCTACAACGGGACGGCTGACGCCCTTCGATTCACGTACGCTGGCATCGCTGTTGACTGCCACAATCAGGCGGTCGCCGTAACTCCGCGCCTGCTCCAGCAGCGCGATGTGACCGATGTGCAGCAGATCGAAGCAACCATTGGCAAACACAATCCGGGCGCCATTGGCCTTCCATTGCTCCACGCGGCTCACCAGCGCAGTTCGAGTTACGACTTTATCCTGGGCAAGGAGATCCATCCGCGGAGTAAGCGCGGCGAGCAGTTCATGTTTTTCTATCGGCGCAGTTCCCGCCTTTCCAACCACGATTCCGGCAGCCACATTGGCCAGTTGCGCGGCGGTCTCTGGCTTGAGCCGGGAGGCCAGGCAGAGGGCCAGTACGGCGATGACGGTATCTCCGGCGCCAGAGACGTCGAAGACCTCACGCGCCACGGCCGGCGCCAAGAAGCGGCTGCCGGGGCGCAGTAGTGCGATTCCTTTCTCGCTCAAAGTCGCGGTAAGAAATTCAATATCCAAAACGGATGCAAGGGATTCAGCAGCGGCAAGCAGTGCGTCGAGGTCGTGCGCATCCTCGCGTACAGCCGCAGCGAGTTCACTCCGGTTGGGGCAGATCGTGGTTGCGCCCCGGTAGCGGGAAAAATCGGCGCTCTTGGGGTCCACGAGCACCGGAATCTCCAGCCTGCGCGCGGCCTGGATGACTCGCTGACAGACCTGGAGCGTGAGCGCACCCTTGGCGTAATCGGAAAGCACCACCGCATGGCTGCCGGGCAGCAGCTTGAGTACGCACTCGATCAGGCGGTCGTAGTTCTCCTGGGTTCGCTCCGTCAGCCGCTCGCTGTCCAGGCGCAGCATCTGTTGACGCCCGCCGAGAATGCGCAGCTTGGTGATGGTGGGAAAGCCCTGGCTGATCACGAATTCAGGCGATATGCCGTTGCAGCGCAGAGCCGCATCCAGCAATTGCTGGTTCTCGTCGCCTCCGGTAAACCCAGCGACGACGACCTGCGCGCCAAGGCGGGCAAGGTTCATGGCTACGTTGGCTGCGCCACCCGGCTGCTCACTTTGTCGGCTGGCGTGCACGATGGGCACAGGCGCCTCCGGCGAGATGCGCGCCACTTCTCCCCAGATATACTTGTCAAGCATCAGGTCGCCCACCACCAGCAAGCGTTTAGCTGGCCACCCGTTCTCGATCTCATCTATTACTTCAGGCATTTGTTCAATCACCGCGCCCCCTTCGGATTGTCTGCTGCATCGACGAGAAATGGCGAGAAACTTTGATAGCCATTCGAGTTCTTCGTTTCCTGGAGATGTTCCCGCCTGAATTCCGCGCTCCCCGGCTGCGACAAATTTGAAAACTCGCTAGCCGTGGTCTGCGAGTGAACCCAATCCAGTTCAATCCAGTCGCACAGCATATGTCCGGCGAGCAAATGCGCCTCCTGAATGCGTGCTGTGTCCCTTGAGGCGACAGCGAAAAGATGATCGGCCAGCCCAACCATTTTGCCTCCGCTTGCACCCGTAAAAGCCACCGTAACCATGCCCTGGGAGCGTGCCGTCTCCAGAGCGGCAAGCACATTGCGGCTGTTGCCGGAGGTGGAGATGCCAACAAGCAGATCGCCGGGTGCGCTCAACGCCTCCACCTGGCGCGAGAAGACAGCGTCAAAGCCGTAATCGTTAGCCACCGAGGTCAAAATCGAAGTGTCCGTGGTAAGGGCCACCGAGGCCAGGCCGCAACGCTCACGGCGAAACCTGCCCACAATCTCCGCCGCCAGATGCTGCGAATCGCCCGCGCTGCCGCCGTTGCCGCACCACAGAATCTTGCCTCTGGCCCACAAGGTTGCGGTCATTGCCTGGGCAATCGCTTTCAGTACCCCCTGCTGCTCGTTCAATTGGCGCACGACTTCCAGATGCTCCGCAATGGCATTCCCGAAGATGCATTCTGAATCAGGGGCGCTGAACATGAGTTCCTTTCATTCGTAATCCGATTCTTTGACCCTGGCCGTTCGACAAGCCAGCGAGTTTCGTTGTTGTTATCATGGCCGTGTGGCCAACTGTGCTTTCAGAACCGGAACGCGCCCCTTGACAGCGGTATTTCTTGACCGTGACGGCGTCTTGAACGAAAAGATGCCGGAAGGGCGTTATGTCACTTCCTGGGGCGAATTCAATTTGCGCCCCGGGGTGATCGAATCCATCGCGCGGCTCAACCATGCGGGGTTGCGGGTAATGGTGGTCTCAAACCAGCGTTGCGTTGCCCTCGGCCTATGCGCCGCGGCAGATGTGGACGCCATTCACTCCGCATTCCAGAACCTCTTGAAGAGCCGTGGCGCTCATGTGGACGGCTTCTACTTCTGTCCACATGACGAAGGGCAATGCAACTGCCGAAAACCGTTGCCGGGACTATATGATCAGGCCGCTGCGGAGTTTCCTGAGATCTCCGCTGAGAGCAGCGTCATGATCGGCGACTCACTCCCGGATATTGAGTTTGGCCACCGGCTTGGAATGCTGACAGTCTTCATCGACGGCGACCCGATATTTCAAAAACAAGGCTCACAAGCTGCGGACGAACTGGCCCATCTGCACTGTGCATCGCTGGCTGAGGCTGTGAACAATTTGCTTGATCGACAACCGGCCCCTGAAGTTTGAATCCGCCTGAAGCGGCGCCGCTGTCTCAGTAGTCCGAACAGGCCTGGATGCCCTCATAAACTCCGATACTAGCTGCCAGAAATCGAAAACTTGCAATGGGAATATCTGGCAATTGTCATTTCTTTGTAACTTCGCGATGCACGGAGTGGACGGCAATAGCGGGCACGATATTATTCAACTGAATAGAGGACAAGGGGATATCCAGCAAACGGTAACAATACGTGACGCTATAACAGAAACTGCATGTTAAAGTAAGTGGAAGGCGTTATGAAGACCATTCTAGTGGTTGAAGACGATCCCAGAATCCAGAAAGCGCTGACGCGGATCTTTGCCTCTGAAGGCTACGAGATTCAGATCGCCTCGGAGGGAAAAACCGGATTGACGGCCAGCCGCACGGTCAAGCCAGTCGCGGTAGTCCTCGACCTGATGTTGCCGGGCATCAACGGCCGGGATCTTTGCCGGCTGATGAAAGAAGGCCAGCCGGAGACGCCGGTGATTATTCTGAGCGCTGTGAGCGAAGTGGCCGACAAGGTTCTTCTTCTCGAATTGGGCGCGGACGACTACGTCACCAAGCCGTTCAGCCCGAGAGAATTGCTGGCGCGCGTTGAGGCCGCGATCCGGCGTTCCGCGAAGTCAAGCTCCGCAAAGTTGATTCAATTCGAAGAGATCTCCATTGATGCGGCCAAGATGGAGGTTCGACGCGATGGCGTTGTTGTCACCCTGACTGCCCATGAGTTCAAGCTCTTGCGCTACTTTGTCGAGAATGCCGGGCGAGTTTTGACGCGCGGAGAGTTGTTAAACGATGTCTGGGGATATGATTCCTATCCAAATACGCGAACGGTGGACAACCAGATATTGAAGCTGCGCCAGAAGTTGGAGCGCGACCCGGCTCAACCGCGCCATTTTCTTACCGTGCATGGCGCCGGATACAAATTTGTGCGCGAAGGGCAAGATTGTCCCACGCTGGTTCCCGAGCCGCCCCACCGACTTCATAGGTAGAAGAAGGAAATGCCGCAGAGCAGAGAGAGCCGGGCGATGGAGTCCTTTTGATGATGCGTTCTTGGCGAATGCGCACCATGCTTCTATTATCGATGGCGGCGCTTGTCTTGACCATGGCCCTTATCTTTCTGGCTATGGTGCGGATGACTGTTGAACGCCAGGTTCGCGACAATCTTGAACTGGATATGCGGCATTCGCTGCTGACTTTTTATAATCTGCAGAAGCAGCGAGAGCAATTGTTGTTGCGTGAGACTTCCCTGTTATCGGATTTGCCCAGTTTGAAGGCCGTGATGACCACCTCGGATTCACGGACGATTGCCGATGCCGGCGCGGAGTTCTGGAACCTGAGCGGCAACGATTTCTTTTCCTTGCAGAGTCCAGAGGGAACACTGGAAGCCTATTACAATAGCGGCTCGCCACTGACGCGACAGAACGTGGAATCCGCGCTCCGCGAGTCGATCAACTCCCCTAAAGTGCCGAGCTTGTTTGTATCCGGTGATCGGCTATTTGAAATATCGTCCAGCGCGCTCACCTTCGGCTCCGGTGCACAGCGGACCGGACTTGGCTATGTGACGATCGGTTACGCACTGGACGAAAAGGTCGCGCGCGAAGTGAGCGAGGCCGCGGCGGCCGAGGTCGTCTTTGTCGCGGACGGAAGGATCGTGGCCGGAACATTGCCTCTGGCTCTGCGACAGAAACTCGCGTCAACCCAGGGAAAATTGCTCCGCCGTTCCATTGCAAGCGAAGAGATGGAGCTTGGTGGCAAACGCTACCTGGCCTCATCCGTGCAATTGCAACCGGGAACCGCGGCCGGCGGCGCAATTCAACTCGTCGTATTGAAGTCGTTCGGGGAGGAAGAGCAGATTCTTGCCAAGTTGAACCGAATGATAATCGTCCTTGGCATTCTTGCCGCCTTGTTTGGCGTGGGGCTGGCCGCCGCAATCGCTCGGACTGTCACGCGGCCGCTGGAATCGCTGGTGGCGGCCACGCGCGCAATCAGCGGTGGAGATTTTTCCCTGGGGATTCGCGAAGATGGCGCGGAAGAGGTGCGGGAACTCCGCCGCGCCTTCGACCGCATGCGCGCCCAGATGCAGAAGACGCAAGAGGATCTGCTGGCGGTCGAACGCATGGCGACGATCGGCAAAATGGCGAGTTCGATCTCTCACGATCTGCGCCATTATCTTTCCGCCATCTATGCCAACGCGGAGTTTCTTGCAAACCCGAAGCTCCCCGGCCAGGAACGCGAGGAGCTGCTTGAAGATGTCCGAGCCGGGGTACAGGGCATGACGGATATGCTCGACTCACTGCTGGTGTTCAGCCGCACGGGCATGATACTTCATCTACAGCCGGAATCGTTGGCGGCCCTGATCGAGCAGACAATCGGAGCAATCCGTTCTCATCCCGATGCGCGCGGTGTTGAGTTGAGAGTTCTTCCTCTCCTGCCGTTGATTGTGGAAGTGGACGTAAAGGAACTTCGCCGGTCCGTCTACAATCTTCTCCTGAATGCCTGCCAGGCGGCGGGCCGTGGTCGGAAGCCGTCTTGGGTATCCATCCAGACCGTACTCCTGCCGGAAGACCTGCACATCACGGTTTGCGACAGTGGGCCAGGTGTGCCCAGCGCAATTCGCGACACGCTGTTTCACCCCTTTGTCAGCGAAGGGAAACTGAGTGGCGTGGGACTGGGACTGGCGCTGGCCAAGTTTATTGCCGAGGCCCACGGCGGCAGCATTTATCTGGAGGATTCTGCCCTTGGCAATACCGCATTCACGATTACTCTGCCTGCCGAAAAGATACTGAATGAGGCCTCATGCCTGAATGCGGAGGAGATATGAGCATAGTTTCCTTGAGACTTGCAATGGCCGGAATCGTGGGGTTGCGGCTGATCACGGCAGCGCCGCTTGTTGCCCAGTCTGCGGCCTCTCCGGCCGCGGATACTTCGCTTGCCGAGCATGTGCAAATGCTTGAGCAGCGCATCGACCGGCTTACTCAGGCCTTGACCGCCGCGCAACGCAAGCAGGATGAAGACCGCCGGAAAATGCAGGCAATGCAGGTAGAGTTGGAGGAACTTCATAACATCCTCGCAAGCGGCGGTCCTGGCATCGCCGAAAAAACAAATACAAGCGCGGCAGGGCAGTTGCAACAGGCCGTGACACAGATACGCGAAGAGCAGGATGTGCTTTCCGCCGAGGTGCGGCAACATGAGCAAACCAAGCTGGAGAGCGCTTCCAAGTTTCCAGTGCGCTTTCATGGTTTGGTGCTTTTCAATGCTTTTGTCAATGAGGGCGCGGTGGATCAGCAGGATCTGCCGACCGCTGCAATGGAGCGCATCCCCGGCCAGAGTCATGGGAGCGTTGGCGCCGGTCTTCGGCAGACGATGTTGAGCTTTGAGGGAACCGGCCCCACGCTTTGGAACGGCCACTTCTCCGCGGACGCGTCGATGGACTTCTTTGGAGGCGTCACTACGAACGGTTTGAGCGCGCCGGCCGGTTTGGTGCGAATGCGTACGGCTGGCATCACATGGAAGTGGTCGAATGACTTGTTGCGGGCCGGCTACGATGGCCCTCTGATTTCCCCGCTCTCGCCGGATTCCCTGGCTGACGTTGCGCAGCCTTCATTGGCCTGGTCGGGCAATCTCTGGGTCTGGGCGCCGCAGTTGCGCTGGGAACATCTATTCAAGTTGCCGGACGAGCGGCAGGTCGGTTTCGAACTCGGATTGTACGATCCATCCTACGGTGCTCTTTACACATCGGCAGCTTATAGTTCTATAAGTCCAGGAGAGGCCGCGCGACAGCCGGGTTATGAAATGCGTCTTTCCTATCACAAAGGTAAGGATTCGAGAGCCCTGCAACTGGGAGCCGCCGGATATTATGATCGGAAAGACTATGGAAGCGGGCAGATTGTAGACGCCTGGGCTGGCGCTGCCGACTGGCGGCTGCCAGTTACAGCTCATCGGCAATGGAGCGGCGAATTCTATCGCGGGCGGGGAATTGGTTCGCTGGGAGGGGGAGCCTATCGCGACGCATACGCGTATATCGACACGGAGACAGGCAAGACAGAGTTCAGTGGATTGGATTCCATCGGCGGATGGACCCAATGGCAATGGAGATTCAAGCAGACAATGGAAGTGAATGCGGTGGCAGGCCAGGATACCGGCTATGCTGGCGAACTGCGCTCCAGCATACATCAGGGCTCCAATGCGCTGGATTATTACGCCCGCAATCGCTCATTGATGGCAAACTTCATCTACCGTCCATGGTCTTCAATCGTTTTTTCTCCTGAGTATCGCCGCATTACAAGCTGGCCGATTTCCGGACGCGCTAATTGGGCAAATATATACACAGTTTCGGCAGGGTACGAGTTCTAAGGAGGCTTCGTGGATCTTTTTATTCCCATGCGGAACGCGGGACGCAAGCGAGAATATATTATTGCTCGCGTGGCCCTGATGCTCTTCATGGCTTCCGCGCCAGGCTACGGTCAATCCGCCGATGTGACCCTCCATGTTGATTTTGTTCAGAATGCGCCTGCCCCCCACGCTCTCACTGCACCGCCTACCACGGTCGCCTGGCTAACTCCGCTTGGCGCAACCGCCGCAAACGCACCCCCCCTCCAGACACATACTTATCAGATGGAACAGAAGAACAAGATGTTCGATCCGCATCTTCTGGTTGTGCCGCTGGGTAGTATTGTCGTGTTTCCGAACCGCGATCCGTTCTTTCACAATGTCTTTTCTCTCTTCAATGGGAAGCGATTCGATTTGGGTTTGTATGAGACAGGAAGCAAACGCAGCGTGCGCTTTGATCGCGAAGGGGTGTCGTTTATCTTCTGCAATATTCACCCCGAGATGGGCGCTGTGATCCTATCGCTCGCAACGCCGTACTACGCGGTCTCGCATGAGAGCATGATCGCCATTGCACAAGTTCCTCCGGGAAAATACCGTTTGAATGTCTGGTCGGAAGGAGCTACTCCAGAGAGTCTCAACGCAGCGCGCCGCTCGGTTACCGTGGCAGCGGTAGACATCGACTTAGGGGTTGTCTCTCTCGTTGCCGCACCCAGCCCCATCATGAATCATGCCAACAAGTTTGGCGAGCCGTATGCGGGGACTGCGGATTCCACATCGCTGGGCTCAGTGTATTGACGCCGGGCAACCGCAAAGACCGTGGTCAACAGCGCGATGTGCACCCATAAATACAAACGCAGAATGTTCTGATTGAGCTGTAGAATTGCCCACTCAAAGGCCAACGCCAGCACCATTGCTCGTAGCCACGCGGCATAGAGCGGCGATGAGTGCCTGGCAAGGCGCAGGGGCGAGATTATTGTGACAATTAGAAAGCAAAGGAAGGGGATCGAGCCGGGAATCCCGCTCGCGGCGATAACTTCCGCAAAGACGCTTTGCCCTTCGTATAGCTTGGCCTCCGCAAAGTTCTGCGGACATAGTCCGTTGAATCCCGCAATCGATTCCGTAATGCCGCCCAGGCTCTGTCCCATCCAGGGATGATCGGCGATTGTTTGCAGAGTGTCGTGCAGGCTGTCTTTCCGTTGGTCGACGGAATGTGCCGCGGTCCCAAACAGCCCCGTCCCGCTTACCAGTATTTTAACCGTTTCAGGATCATTGTTGAACCAGCGAACTGCACCATTGAAGGCCGAGTACGCAACCAGTAAGATGACTGCGGCAGTCAGCATCCTCCAGCCGGATAAATGAAATCCGAACACAAGACGAGGGTGCCTTAGAATCCTACACAGTCGCGTCACAGGCCCTATACAAAGTTCAATCAGTGCGAAAAATACCCCCATGCGGCTGAAACAAATCAGCAGGGCTACGAGAATAAGAATATAGGAGAATCTCCATGCCGGACCGCGAAAGTCAACCATGCCGGACCTGCGCAGAGATCCAAAACATACCAGTCCCATGATAAGATAGGTCGCAAGATACGAAGGTTCATAACTGAAGCCATTCATCCGCGGCACTCTGCCGGGAAGCCACCACTGCTCTACCAGCAGCGCCGGACCGCCGGTGATGGGCAGCACGAACTGGACAATGCCAAATCCTGCAACAAACACATACGAGGCCAAGTACAACTTGAGCAATAATTGCAAACGCCCTGTATCACCGGCAAACAAATTCACCATGCCGAACGACAGTGCAATATCCAGAGCCAGCCAGACACAATAGGCCAGACTCTTCAGCCAGAACTCTGCTACCGGCACGAACGACAGTTGCACAGCCCACCATACCAATAAATACAGGCCCCCAAGTGGTATTTCCATCGTCCTGCCCATCCGGTGAGTTAGAAGCGCTGCGGCCACCAGCATCAGTGTAAACAACTGAGCAATGCGTATATTTGGCCCAAGATTGATGTTCAGGATAAGATCAAATGAACTTGTGAAGAAGACTACCGCTGCCGCTGCGATAAGTAGATGATAAGGACGATTCATAAGCTGCTGACCCGCCATTCCGCGCCCTTGTCTGCGAGCAAGCTATCTACCGCTACTGCCACGCGCTGCGGAGTGATGGCGTGCATACATCCATTCCACGCGCACGTTGCAAATGTGCGGCCGTCATAACATGGACGGCAAGGCAGGCGCTCACCCCCCCAGAGGCCGATGACGCCACTGCGGCACGGAAGTGCCTTGGAGGGCGCGGTTGGGCCAAAGAGTCCAACCAGACCACATGGGACGAGCCCGGCAAGATGCAGAGGGCCAGTGTCATGCGTGATGACGCAATCGCAAGACTTATAGAAAGACAATGTCTGCGGAATCGTCCATTGCGCAATGCGGTTCTCTACTGGTAAATCGGTGAACCACATTTCTACCCATCTATCTCCCGGGCCTCCAGTAAGCACCACTTCGTAGCCTTTGTCGAGAAGAATTTTGGCAAGGCTGTAATACGAATCCAGCGGCCAGCGCCGTTGCGCGTCGTTGCTGAGCTGGTTACATGCCCCTCCTGGGGCCAGCGCGATACGGGTTTTCCCATCATGATCCATAGGATTGGGTGGCAGCAGATCGGGTGTCACCAAAGCGATGTTTTCCTCACAATAACCATCAGGGGCTCCGCAAAGAATTCGTGCATATTCCGCTGAATGATGCCGTTCAGAGATCAGTCTAAGGCTGCGCAAATGCGAGCTCAACGCAATCGATCTGCGTGCCCGCGCCGCAAGTGTCAGTATCCGGTAACGACGGTCATACTGAAGAATCGCACACAGGTCGTAGGAAGAGCCGATCAGCTTACTCCAGGTACGCATTATTTGCCAAAAGGCGCGCGCTCTGCAATCTCCGAAGAGAAGCGTATCATCCACCACGATGGGGCGCACCCAACTAAAGCATGAGAGCAGCGGCGCAATCGTCTTCCCACACAGCCAATCGATTTCCAGGCCTGATTGATATAGCTTCCGCGCGGCGGGTAGCACCAGGGCTGCGTCGCCGATTGCGCCAATTTTCACGATGAGAGCCTTGCGCCGCATTGCAGCTCCCCTCAATTCCCTACAGGATAAGAACGCGAAACGCGTAATTGCTTTTCTTCATGCACCGATGTGCAAGGATAAGCTACCTTCTGTCTCGAATATAGATCGCGCACCCGGCGTGAATTGAAGGGTGCGTCACAAAGCTGCTGCACCTTTTGCATCACATCGTCAACGGATATTTTCTCCATTTTGGCCTTGCTATGGCCACCGTACTCATACCCCAGATCGAGAAAACCGCCGCTGCCATCGGGAGAACATACATTCGCGACTCTAGGTCCAATTGGACCCCAGCGATGCACGGCAGTCGGGCCGTTGATTGACACCGTAGGAACTCCAAGAATCGCTCCTAAGTGCATAATTCCCGTGTTGACACTGACCAGTAACTCCGCGTGGCTTAGCACGCGGGCGATCTCACTGATACCATCGCGCCCAATCATGATCTCGGCCGAGGCGCCATGCGCCAGGATCATCTGGCACAATTCCTTGCAGCGTAACTCGTCCTTCGTGGATCCGGTAATTACGAACGTGCTTTCTGATGCCATCAACCGCATGGCCAAGCCAACCCAGCTCGCATTCGGCCATTCCCGCAGCCAGTTGCGCGTTCCAGACGCCCACGCGTGCAAGACAATTACCGCGCCGCCATGCAATACAATCTCAGGAATCGGCCCGCTCAAACCTTTTAATCGAGGAGGATATTTCTTTATTTCTCCAAGCGAGCGCATTAGGTTACGTAGATTTTCCAGCTCATGACAATCATCGCGGTGTGTAACGATGCGGTCGTATCCCCGCTGACGATGCTGACCTTTGCGTTTAAAACCAATCGTAAAGCGCGCTCCAGACAAGAAGGTATAGACAGCGGTTATGCGCTGCCATGAAGTAAAGTCCAGCATCCAGTCCAGGGCGCATCGCCGAAGGACCCTGATAGCTGCAAACGGATGGGTAATAGGCAATAATTCAATTCTGTCAATTGCAGGAAGCAGTTCGGCTGCTGCTGCACTCGTATCAGTTGCGAATAAGATCAGTTCTGCATCGTGGAAAAGAGTGCGAATCTCCTGGGTCACAGCGGAGGCAAGCAAGGTATCTCCAAGTGCCGGATTTAGCAACAGACCGATCCGGCCCGGATGCGCAGGACATTCTCGCCGGCGTCGAGAGCAGGCAAGCATATTCAGTAAAGGTATTCCCAAATAGAAATCGAGAATCCGATATATAGATTTGCCTCTCTGCATGATCTACTTCCCTGCCTGGCTTTGCGTCTCCGCAGGCAAAGTCTTGTCTGTGTCACCAAACTCATCGCCATCATAAGCCTTTGGGTCGCCAAGGCTTCCGGCTTTTGGCAAATGCCGAATATAAAGCACAATCTGCCATATCTCCTCATTACCGAGAATTCCCTTGGAAGCAGGCATACCCGACGGAGAGATCCCTGTATCAATCACCCGTTTTAATTGACCATCGGTGTAATCCTGTACAGCACGTGATGAAAGCAGTGGAATGGGAGGATCGATGGAACCGGCAAAGGGAACCCCGGTGTTCTGGCCATCTCGCCCATGACACGAAACACAGTAGCTGCCAAACGCCTGCTTGCCGCCCTCGATGTTACTTTCTGATGCCACTAAAGGATTGCGGTCATACTTGCCGCCGACAGTGACATGATGCTTGATCCAGGTCATTGTGGCGGTCTGGACCTTTCCCGGATGGCCTGCCTTGCACCCTACTGCTCCAAGTATGAGACAAGCCACAAACGTTGCATAATAGAAATCGGTCGTTGCTTGATGTTTCACGGCTTCTACTCCGTCACATGAACTAGAAAGCGCATAGATCCGTGCCCTTTGCCGCAAAACCTTCCACAACGGCCGGGGTAATCTCCCACCTTGTCTGGGGTAAAGGTAACTTGCGTCATATGGCCCTTAACGATGGTTTGATTCACGCCGAGCCCTTTGATAAGCAGACTGTGCGGAACATCTTCGGAGATCAGCGACAGTGTCACTGTTTCACCTTTCTTCACGGTGATCTCGGCGGGTATAAATTCAAATCTCCTGGCATGAATCTCAATCGTGCGCTGAGGCTTCTGTGCAATCAGGCTAGACAACACGAATGAAATCAGTACAACTGCGAATATGACCGGAATGCGGTTCTTCACAAGCGATCCTTTCCAAGAAAGTATTCCTTGGTCGTCGAGCTCAGACAATTCGCAAGGGACGTGTGAAGCGTGGTAGTCTACCACGTGTTTGCACTTATGGCGCAAGGTATTGCAGCAAAAGCTTCTCTTCCTTGCGGCTGAGGCGCGCACGTACACGCATATGCAGCAGAATCGTCCCTGTGACACGTGGGTTCAGCGTCATGGGTGGAGTGTGGCAACGAGCGCAGTTATCCGCAAAGATTGTTTCTCCCGGATCCACAGCCGACGCCGCTTTATGCGGATGCACTGGTTCAGTCGCGGCCGGGGCAGTTTCCCCTGGCACGGCAACCAATGTGGCAAGACACAGTCCCAACGCGGCAAACGCTAATATCCACCTTTTACGAACTTGATCATTCATGATTTTCTCCCTGGCCACAGAGGCCAAACAAAGCGATATGTGAAACCAAAGTTCCACGTATTACTGTTTCCGCTGTGACTGAATAGCCTTCCATAACTGGATTCGAGCCTCCAATCATCCTTTATTTGAAAGTTAAGGCCAACCTCGGGCCGCTGCTCGTTTACGTTCGGCACCCCGTTGCCGCCGCCGTTGCGCACAAAGAATTGTTCCATCCGTCCCACCATTTGCACGTGCCTAAACAATTTCGGTGCGACGAGAAACTGCTGAGGAACGTGCGCCGCTTCAATCCAGTAACCATCGCCGTAGTGGTTACGATCGTATTCTGCCTTCAGGTCAAGGGAAAGACGCTGCGGCTGCCAGGAGAGATAGGCGGTCTCGTCGTTGATCTGAAAGCCCTCGAGAGTGCGCTGATATGACAACCCAGCCTCAACCCGTTTCGATGGTATAAATATGCTAGTATCTCCGCCAACTGAGCGAACGGCCTGCAACTCATTGGTCGAACAATGTGCAGACATATAGGCGGTATATTGAATGCTTGCCGCTGGCAGACTAGCCGCGACTCCGCGCAACATAAAGCCGTCTGCCGCTCCGTACGGGTGCGTTCCTATTGAATAAGTAAGTGGCATATCTTGTAGATTACGGATCCAGACAGGAGCAAGGCGTTCACTGTAAAGACCAAACGGAAGGATATAGCGGCCTACAACAGCCATTGCGTGCGAATCGGCAAGCCAGTCTAACTGTGCATAATCAACAGTCTTGTAAACCTTGCCTGCGAATCGACCAGAAAATTGACGGGAGGGCTGATTTTCACGCTGGAAGAAGCCGGTGAATTCGACGCGTGATTCCAACAAGAGTGAGTGTCCCATCGGAACCAATAGCACAGGAATTATCTGGGGCACGAGACTTTGAACCCCGCCGGAAGTATTCTGAATATACGCGAACGCACCTGAGATCACTGGTACATATCCGGCCGTGGTTTGCGACTTGATATCATCTTGGGCCTTCCCCGCAAGGGAGCCATAAAAGAGACAGAGTGGAAGTACCAACAGTCTAATCTGTACGGACAAGTAGCATCGATCAAGCAGTTGTAATATGCTCTTGCATATTCGCCGGTTTCTTAACATACTCGTCATTGAATTCACCATTGCCTTTGTTTGAAACCACAATTCTTCTGCTTGCGCCCCACTGATAGGTACACCGATACTGCTTGCCAAATCAACACCTGCGCGTCGCGCCGTGGATGACTCCAGTTGCAACGCAATGAGAACTGCACTAGATCTAGTATACGCAGGAACATACTGATAACTGTCACTGTACTGTCTGATAGTTGTCACTGGTTTGTCATTTTTCAGTTATGCTTGATCCTGGATTGTATCCGATTGCGATAAATGCAAGGACAAGACCTCGCGTGGCGCAGCAACATACCACTTGAGTCCGTGACGCTGAAATGAAGACAAACGCAGCTCCGCAGCCTTATTGCACCGTGTGTAAAACTCTTCCGATGCGATCGTTATTCCTCCACGGCACATGACCGCGGATATGTCGCTCCGGGAGAGTGAAGCAAGCGAATCGCACGGCGACCGACCGTGATCTCGAACGATCATCATATCTGCTATCCCACCCTCTGCAATGGTGCCGTGATCTCGGGACAGACGCAGAAGCCGTGCGGCACGGGTGGTCACCATTCGATACAGTAGATCAGATGGAATGTCCATTAACGCACGCGCAGCCTGCACTTCGTCAAGCAGGTCTCCAGAGGCGGATATCGGCGAGTCACTTCCAAGCGCAACCAACGGATAGCTCAAGAGCAAATCACGGGCAAGCGTATGTCCAAGAACGTAAAGATTTGAGGTGGGACACCATACAATCCAGGCTCCTGAAGCCCGTAGTTTAATCCAATCTAATTTGGATACTCCGATAGCGTGAACCAATACAAGGCGCTCATTCAGCGTAATTGTTCTACCTAAACGAGCCACTTCACCGCGTGATTGCGCATCCATTCCTTCGGCGAAATGAATAATGAACGGCCATTCTTCTGGAGTTTGTGCATAGAGGCGAGCCCATTGCCGGTCATGCAGAGAATGTGCCCAGCCGCAATCAGTATGCACCTTGACCGGAAGCGTGTTGCTTGTCATCAAGGGATGAGGAGCATCGTGATGGCAGACTGTCGTTACTCCGGCAAGTGCGTTATGAATGGCTCCCCGCCAAAGCCTCGTCTCCTTGGAAATCTTTAGTAAGTTCAACAACGGCGGTTCCAATGGTCGATGAATATCCCCGGCCCACTCACGCCAACTTCGATAAGGACCATGTCCAAGCCTGGGAAAGATGCTAAAATACAGATGATCGTGCACGTTAATAAGTCCTGGAAGAATCAGATAATCTTTCAGACTAATCACGCGCAGTGACCTGACAAGGTCGGCTAATGGATCCCTGCCAGGAACAACAGCTTCCACCTTTCCATTTCGGACCACAAGCGTCGCCCATTCCGCGCGCCAAGGGTCAATAGCTACTCTTGCGCCACAGAGAATATACTCCATCGGACACTGCGCTGTGACTCCCGCCGCTGCTCCCAGACTCATTTGCTGCTCCTGCGATAGCCGGCGAGAAAGAGTACAGGCAAGCCCACGACTGCCGCATACAGGTCCATCCGGTTGGCATGGGAGAAAATCAACTTCTCGTCATCGCCAAAGCAGTACTCACTAAAATACTTCAGTTCAAAGCCGGCATCTTTCATGGCCGTATGCAAACTACGGAGCAAGTATGGAAATGTTTGAATTTCAATGACCTGATTAGTGCAGCGAAACGTTCTTTTCCATCCATATTCTTTTGTCGCCGGATGTACATCCGAGATCAGAACAAATGCGCCAGAGCGAGCTATTCTTGCAATTACTCGCGCCAGTTCATATAGATCGTCGATGTAAGATAGTAAAAATGAGGACAGTATCCAATCGGCAGAAGCTGTGTCGAGGAGTGTGTGTAAGCAATCACCTTGCACCAGGCGCGCGTTGCGGCCGAGCCGTCTGGTTGCCCGTTCGAGCATCGCGGCGGAAACGTCAACTCCGGTCAAAGATCGTGGATCTAAATCAGCAAACTTCTCCAGCCACCTCCCCGTTCCGCAACCAATATCTACCACATCGCAATGTGCAGCTGAGTGCAGCAGGGGAGCAAGATGACGTTCCTCAAGACTGATCAACGGATTCGGCGCAGAGTCATACTCCGGCGCCAACAGTTGATAGGCATCTTTCGCCGGCAGAAACCGGGGCAGTGCGCAATCGTTCATATGCTCTCGACCTTTGGTTTGCGCAACTGAATGATTTGATGCGCCAGATGCAATTCCACCGGAAATGCATATAGCCGAAGCGCGTAGCGCCAGGAGCTGAGCAGTCTCAACAGCCACCTGCTCCAGGCAGGAGCTTGAACATCCTGTACCGTAGGCCAGCGGCAAGCGACTACAGTTTCAAAGTTATCAATGAGCTTGCGCGTAGAATCTTTCATCCATGGCATCGAAGGGTTGACCCGCACGGTAAAGTCAAACCATCGTTTTGTAGCCCACTCGTCAAGCGTGGATGGAAAGACAACTTTGGCATCTACATTCCCATACATAGCCTTGGGTTGTGGCACAGGAGTGTAGTGTTGAACGATGATTTCCGTGGCAGAATTTAGCTGCTTGATGTGACGGATGAACGCAATGGTTTCACGCGTGTCGCGTTCTGGATCGCCAGGGTTTCCTACCACAAACGAATACTCCGGCACAATACCTACCTCCTTCATGCGTTTCGCAACTTCGATGGTTTGATCAGTAGTAATTCCCTTGTTCATTTCTTTAAGTACCCAATCCGATCCGGATTCTGCACCGAAAAATATCATGGCGCATCCACCACGGCGAATGGCATTGAGCGTAACGGAAGAGTAACGCGAGATGGTATCGATTCTTCCCTCGCACCACCAGCGTAGATTCAGGGGTGCAAGCCTCTCCATCAATTCCAAAGTGTGATCCTCTCGCATGAAGAAATTCATGTCGTAGAACTGCACCCCGTCGACGCCGTAGTGTTCCACAAGATGGCGCATGATCGCTTCTGTGCGCGCTGGCGATTCCATCTTCTCCTTATTGCCAAAGGCCACACCAATCGCGCAGAAACGGCATTGGAATGGACAGCCAATACTAGCTTGATGAGCCGCAGTACGCTTGCCGAAGTAAGAAGGGCGCAGATACTTCTCCACGGGAAGACGGTGAAATGGACTCCATGGAAAGGCGTCCGGGCCGAGCATTGCTCGTTCGCTGTTGTGACGATGCTCACAGTCATGCGATTTGTACGAGAGGCCCGCGATGGCCGAGAAATCCGTACGTCCGCGCAGTGCGGAGATAAGTTCTAGCAAGGTGTGTTCGCCCTGGCCGCGTACCGCATAATCCACATAATTGGCATTCAGCGCAGCGTCTTTGTAGACTGAAGGAAAGTATCCTCCCCACACGATCGGAATATGCGGAAACATCACGCGTATGCGCTTGCAACTATTCATGGCAGAGACCATCTGCGGACCTGGCATCACGCTCACGGCGATTAACTCCACATGACGTCCACGACAAAGTCCGGTGATCGTTTTATCAGGATCAGTGTCGAGATTGCCGTCCACAATCTCGTACTCCTCCAGCCCTTCCAATACCGCCGCCAAGGCCAGAATCGAGAGCGGGAACCGTCGATTTTTTAGTTTTGCAAGCCGAGGATAATAGAGAATGATCATTATGCCTCCATCGTTTCATGGGTTACGGGTCCGAAGTAAATATAGAAATGAGATGGTTTGCGGCGCTTGGCAATTCGTGCAAGGAACGGACGCAAAGCCCAACGCCATCCGTGCCATGGCGTGAAGCGCCGCCACCGTATTCCGAGTTTCTCCAGTCGCGCCATCCTATCTGGAGTTAGATATTCCTGGCCGCCCATATTTCCACAATCACTGCCATACCGGCATAGATACACATTCGACTTTTCGCGCTTCATCGCTGCGCCATCATCCTCATTGCGATATGTTGGAGAATCGACAATCAGAATTGCTCCGTCCGGACGAAGCACGCGCAGGGTCTCGCGCAGGGTGACCTCGTAATCCCGTGCATAGTGAAATGACGCATTGAAAATCGCCATGTCGAACTGGTTTGCCGCAAATGGCAGCCTATCCATCTCCGCCTGAAAGCGCGGGAAGCTGAGTTTAGGAACTATCCAGTAGTGCCGGGCAGCGTCGAGGCCGTCCAGTGAGCTTACGCTCAGATCGACCGCTACCGGCAGATGTCCGAGCAGAGAGAGTCGATAACTCATCCAGCAGTTTCCAGAGCCAATATCCAGTATTCGCAAGCGCCGCTTTCCGAGCGTCCTCGCGCTGACTGAAAGTAGTTTTTTGGTTATAAACCGAAAGCTGCGCGCACGTATCTTCCACTGTTCAACGAACCTTCCCGTCGTATCTTTCCACGGCAGGGAGAGATAGAAGTCCGCGTTGTTTGACCAGCGTCCCTCCGCTTCGCGCACTGCCTCATAGCTCGATAGCGGCTCTGCAAGCAACGCGGCGCGATCGGGGCGGATTGCACGCCATATTCCATCCCTCAGAAATATAGTCGTATTGCAAATCGCACATTCCTCCCTATCCTTCGCGGGTATGCCAGTCAAAGGGATCGCGTCCAACTCATTGAAGCACACAGGACAGCTAAGGGACAATTCAGACCAGTGGACTGAGGGTCTTATACGAACTACAGCAGATGCGCTCATAATGGGCGCCTCACAAAATCGAACAGGATGTGATCGCCCCAGCATCGCATACCAGGAAGGTGAGCAAACCATGAGTCAAGAGACGTAAGCAGGCTTAGCATTCCTTTTCTTTTAACTACGTGCGGTTCGCAATAGGATGGAGGGATAAACACACCCACACCGCGCCATCCGCTAAGTTCAAATCTGGAAGAGAATAATTGTCTGACCTCGCTTACCGATGGGTAGATGATATTCAAGGGAGTCCCTTCAATACAGGCTACTGATGGGCCTCGGCGCGCGCGTCGGAACGCTTTGCGTAAGCGCCCTCGCAGAAGTGAATGGACCATCTCCCACAAGCACATTCGGCCCAGTATACAGAGCAGCACATGCCCGCCCGGCTTCACAAGGCGAGCAAGTTGATCCGCTATACTGCTCCAGTCAAACGAACAATTGAGTCCTGCAAAGTTTGACAAAACCCCATCAAAGTGACCTTCCAATTGAAAAAGATGCTCATTGCGCAGAACCAGGAATTGCACATTCGAGGAGAACACCTCATCGCTCAGCTTGCGATTCGCGGTGCTAACCATTTCCGGAGATGCGTCATATGCGCTCACTCTCACGCCGTTGCGCGCCAATGCCAGTGCATCTTCTCCGGTCCCGCAATTGATCTCGAGCACATGGCTGCCGGGTGCAAAGCAGCGTTCCATCTGGCGCAATACCTGAGACCGCTGTGCCTTTCCGATCGCCGAATGGGTAAACACCCTGTCGTAGTCAAGAGCGATTATGTCAAAAGCATCGGCTATGACGGTTGCCTGCGCGATGAATTGGCTCATTGAAGCTGTCATGCTGACCTCAACTCATTCTGCGCAGCGAGATGCAGACTCGCACGTTCGGCAATAATCCGCTCTTTCAGTGCGCCGGCTTCTTGGTGTTGCGCAGGGTCTTTTTTTTGATCGATCCTCACTAACTCAACTTCATGTTTGAGCAGCTGGTTTGCAATCTGATAGAAGTCGCCGCTGTGTCTTCGTTGTATCTCTAGATCCCGGTCGGAACTTTCCGCCCACGGGAGAACCTTGCGAATGATCCCCTGCTCCTCAGCGCGTTTGAAGTACGGAGTTCCCTTAATCGGATAGGAGACCGTAGTCAGAAAGACATCCGGCCGGGAGGCGCGCACATGATCGATAGTGGCCTCAATGTCTTCCATCTCCTCTCCCTCATAACCCCACATCAGGAACATACCGGTTTGAATCCCATGGTCCCGGCATAACTTTGTGGCCTGTTGCACCTGCTCGACAGTTACTCCGCGCTTCATACGGTCGAGGATGCGCTGGGATCCGCTCTCTGATCCGATCCAGAGACGAAAGCATCCCAGTTCCGCCAGTGTCCGAATAACTTCCTCCGTCAAGCGGTCAGCGCGGGAGATGCACTCGAAGGGAATATAAAGCGAACGTGAACCTACCTGCTCACGCCACTCCTGCAACCATCCATGATGGATGGTGAAGACGTCGTCCGCGAACCAGAGCATATCTGGCTTGTATCTGTTGCGCAGCCATTCAAGCTCGTCGGCCACAAACCGCGGCTTGCGGCGACGGTGCGTCTGGCCGTAGACCTGATGACTGCACCATTCACAATGATAGGGACAGCCTCGGGCCGTGATCAGCGAGATGGAACCCATGCCATGATGGGTCCGCCAGGTTTCCACATAACGCCCGGTATCGATGGCTTCCCGGTCCGGCCAAGGTTGTGCGTCGAGGTCTTGTATCTGCGGTCGTGGCGGAGTGCGAACGGCATTTCCATCGTTATCAAGAAACGCGATTCCGCGCACAGTGCTTAGGCGTTCTAAGTCGCCATCGCGGAGTAATGGCAACAGCTCTTCCGTCGTGAGTTCGCCCTCGCCCATCACAACTACATCAGCTCCTGCGCGCAGATACTCGTCGACATATGCTCCCGGCTCCGGTCCGCCCACAATAGTCTTCCAGCCATGACGTTTTGCCTCCGCAAGAATCCTCACTACCTTGGCGCGCGTCATTAGATTGGCATAGACACCCAGGATGGCGGGCGTCTCTTCACGGAGATGTTTGTGGAGAGCTTCCTGCGTGGAGAATGTGCTGTCATGAACTTTAACGGAGAACCCGCGAGAGCGCAGATGCGAACAGATATAGAGAATGCCAAGCGGCGGATAAGGTTTCATGATCTGCATCTCTTTGGGATCTTCATGTAGAAAATACCCGTGCGTCAGCAGAATATCTGGCATCTGTTCCTCCCTTTCCCGCCTTCATCGCACTTCGGCAACTGAAGCATGCATGGCCTCAGGTTCATGTGAATACCCCATCGATTGTTGCGGATAAATGGGAAGACTCGTTGGCTGGACAGTTCTGCACACAGCCTCGAGCGCATAGACTTCATCCCAAAGCATACGGAGTTTTCCTGGATTTCTGCAATCCGCGGGTAGATGCCCTTCTGTCACCTCAGAATGCAAGGCGTTGCGCAGGCAACGATAGAAATCCGTGCTATAGGCGGAGCGAAACATCATGCTCAATTCAGCGCTATCTACCCAGTTGCGCTTGTCCCCGAGCTGCTCTCTGACGCGCTCGTAGAATGTGGTGCTGGGCAGGGGATACGAAACTGATACTCCAATATCGTCGGGTTGGGTGGAACGCACCAGATCGATGGTCGCCTCAATTTCTTTGAGGCCTTCCCCAGGGTATCCGAACTGCAGAAAGTAGCAGGCGCGGATGCCGTTGCTGCGCAACAGATCGCGCGCAGCAGCCACCGATTCAACGCGCAAGCCCTTGTCCATCGCGTCCAGCACGCTTTGCGCGCCGGATTCGACGCCCATCCATACCTCGCTGCATCCGGCGCGTTTCAGGTCCAATACCGTTGCTGGGCGCATCAGATCCGCACGGCTTTGTATCTTGAAAGGGAGCACTGCGCCGTAATGCTCCATGGCTTCCGCAAACTGCTCCGTCCACTTTGCATTCAGCGCAAAGATGTCGTCGGCAAACCATATATGCTCAATACCATAACTGCTCTTCAATTCCGCGATTTCTGCCGCTACCGATTCTGCCGGCCGCAGCGAATAGTTGCTTCCGAAGACGGGCTTCGCGCACCAGTTGCAGCGGAAGGGGCAGCCACGACTGGCGACGACATTGGTGGAAGTATATCCGGTGCTCTGTCTCCATGCATCAGCATAATCAGAGATGCGCACTAGATCCCGTGCGGGAAGGGGCAGCAGAGAAAGATCGTGTTGCCGCGTTCGCGCCTCGGTTCTCACCACGCGCCCAGACGAATGGCCACGCCATGCAAGCCCTGGGATCTTCCACTCCGACGCTTGGCCCCGGCGTAGGATCGCATCGAGCAGATCGCATATGGTCTGCTCCCCTTCGCCCAGAAGTATGGCGTCGAAGCCCTGCTTCAGATACTCCTCGGCGTGGTCGGTGGCATCGGAGCCGTGGGCCATCACAATTGCCCCGGTTGCCGCGGCGGCCGTGCGCATCTTCCAGCTTAATTCTCGTGAGCGGAGAAGACACATTTTGCTGAGATAGTTAAAACTGTCTTCGTAAAGGATCACCACGCGCGGCCTGTGCTTTTGTAACGAGCGCTCATAGCCTGCTTCTGGATCTTCAAGCATACTGTCGAAGACAGCCACCTGGAAACCGTGCGCGCGCGCCGCTGCTGCTGCATACAGGGTGCCCAAAGGGGGGTACGGCTGCCCGCGCTCCAGTTGCTTGGGGTCATGGGCAAGATGATAGGCGTGAGTGAACAGTACATCAACCGCTGCGGCGTCGTGCAATGCATATCTCATCAGCTCAATAATCCCCCTGTCCGCGCACGCGGAGTGGATCATTTCTGCACCCACGTTTCGCACGCTGTCTCGGATATTTCTTCATTCCGACTCGATTATGCGCTGGCTATTCCACTCGCTTGTCACAGACTTGTCATATCTTTGTCATTCACTCCTTTCACCCGATTTCCAAAGAGTTTTTCGAAGTATTCTAAACCCAGTACGGCGAGGGAACCGGAAATGCCCGAAGGCGGTTACACCACAAACGCAAGGTACGTTACGACGCTCGGCTTGGCCGGCCACTCGTGTTCGTTGCAAACCGACTCGATGCGGCTGATGGAAGTTGCGAGCGCGTTCTTTCCTCCTTGCCAGGCTCGAGAAGCAGCGGCGGCGCATGCGGCAATTACCCTGCTTTCCGGATGCCGCAGAGGCGCATCGCCGAGCCGCTGCAACTTTCCCATCTTTCGCGGCAGAAACGAATTCGTTCACGCCGACTACGGAAGCCAAGGGTCTGTGTGGTTCGACTTGAAGGCGCGCGAGGTTACGGGGGTGCTGTCTGACGGACTCCTTGCCGACGAAGCATATCTTCGCCGCGCCGTGCTGGCGGTCATTGCAGGCGTTCTATCGCCCTCGCTGGGGGTGATTGCACTGCATGCCGGATGTGTGGTGCGCGATGGCAAGGCCATTCTTCTAGCGGCCCCATCAGGCGTAGGAAAATCGACTCTCGCTTTGACTCTCGCAGTGCGCGGCTGGAGCCTGCTTTCCGACGACTGGACCTTTGTCTCCGATGCGTCAAATGGCTTGAGCGTGTGGGGAATGCAATCATCGATTAAGCTCTTGCCCGATGCGAGACTTTACTTCCCGGAGTTATCCGCCTTGTACCCCGCTATCTCATTGAACGGCGAGTTGTCCTTTGAAATTGACCCTTGGAGTGTATTTGGCGTCGACCGAGCTATCGACGCAACACCGTTTGGAATTGTGATCTTGGAGCGTGCCGTGGAGCATGGTGCGCACTTCTTCCATGTTTCGCGCTCTAGCGAGGAAGAAACAATGCAGGCTCTCCTTGAAGAGATCGAAGAGCAGCCAGAAGCAATCGCGAAACAAAACAGAACGCGGCGATCACTGATGCAACAGCTTTGCGGACTGCCTGCGCTGAAAGTGCGCTTCAGTGGTAAGCCAGCGGTTGTTGCGGAAAATCTGGACAATATTCTCTCGGAGCAACTTTGTGCTTGAACAAGATTCCAGCATCGCTGCATCGGCTGCTGCCGCGGCAACCGACCTACTACACAGGCGCATTGTCTTGCCCTATTCCTTTCAATTTGTTCTGGGTAAATCAGTCGTATGCATCGTGACAGATTCCACGCTCATAGGTGAGGCTCTTTGCCGCCTGAGAATTCCATCTGGACAGCTCGCTGGAGTTATGAGTGCTACATGGGAAATCGCGGTAGAGCTTCAAAACTCGGCCGCTTTAGATTCGTTCCCGAGACACTGGATCGAGCCAATCGAGGTGAGTCGCTTCGGGCCTAGTTGCGCAATGCGCATGGGGAGTGGATCGTGGTTTGCGCACACTCCTCCATCGATGAACGGAGTAGGGTTTGTGATGGTGACTGGAAATACACGTGATCTGATAGATCAGCTCGCATTTTATCTTCGCGCGATCCTGTCCTTTGTTGATGATCGCGGAGCGCGATCAAATCAAGACCGGGCGCTGGAGGTATGCGCATGAGCCGAGAATTCCTCTCGAGTGTGGTCGCGGCCCTCAGCTTCTCTGCCGATAAGCCTGCGGACAATGCGGATGCTGACCGCAAAAGGCGTGCTTTATCCAGCTATTCTGCCTCTGAATGGTCACGACAGATCGGCGTGCTCGATAGAGTCGGCATAACTCTGCCCCTTTACGCCAGATTGCTGGATGATGGAATGTGCGCCAGTCTACCCGCGCCAGTGATTGCGGCGCTCGATCAACGCCGACGCGACAACGCGCTGAGAATGAGCGGTATGCTCATGTCCTTCGGGCAGGCAGCCTTGTTATTGCGGGAGGCCGGCGTGCGATTTGTTTACCTCAAGGGATTCAGTCTCATTCCAGAGTATCTGACTGAGTTATGGCAGCGCCACCAGATCGATTTTGATTTGCTCGTCCCACATGAAGACGCACTGCGCGCTCAGCAGGCTCTCGAAATGCTTGGCTACAGATTGACGGCTGTTGACGGCGATGAGCGCCGGTTGCGCATTCCCGTATCTCGCCCGCTCGCGCACAATGCCTATCTTTACGATTTGCAGGAAGGCGCGTCCATCGAACTGCATTCTGAATTCTGGGATACCAGGGGCGAGACGTACCCCATGCGCTGCCCCCATGACATCTTTGAGCTGGCGGAAATGCACACGGTTGGTTCCGTTTCCTTCCTGCGCCTGGCGCGGCATCACGCATTTCTCTATCAGGTGCTCCATGTATTTCGCCACTTCCTGAGTTCGTGGGCGCGCCTGCTTTGGCTCTATGAGATTGCCGCCTTCCTGCACCGCCATCAAGACGATGATGCGCTTTGGCAGAAGGTGCGGGAACTGCTCTGCGCGGATGCGCGCCTGGCGGAAGCCACCGCGCTTGTACTTCTGTGCGCACAGAATCAATTTTCCTGTCCTCTTCCAACAGCGCTGGAGAACGTCTGCGCTCTGCCTGCCGGATCGCCAGTGCGCCTGTGGATCAATCGCTACGCGCAACGGTGGCTTCTTACCGATATGCCGGGGAACAAAATCAATCTTCTGCTGCACCGACATTTTATCTCCGGGCAGCCAGCATGGCGGCGTCATCTGGTCAAGCGTCTGGCGCCACTTGGCAATTGTCCTATGCTGTGCGAGGGCATCGAAGGGATTGCCGCGAAATCGCTGGCATACAAGACTGCCAACCTTCACTTTCAGGCAGCGCGCATCTGGCATCATCTCGTCACCGGCGCCGAGTTTGCGTTTGCCAGTATTGCGTGGAAAATGCATCTACGTTCGGGTCATGCCGTCTCCTCGCCAAACCAACTGCGCCGCGGCGAGTCATGATGGCCGACGCATACGTTCCGAGGCCGATACGCCTGCTTTTCCCAGCGGCAGAGCGATTGGTGCTGATTGCGTTGTGCGCGCTCTTTGTGCTCAGAGGCCTGGTCCCCGGATGGCGATTTCTGATCTCGGACTTTGGAAACTACTACATCGTGGCGCGCCTGCTAAGCAACCACTATGCTCTGGACAGAATCTACGACTGGACATGGCTGCAGCGCGTAAAAGATCATTGGTCCATCCAGCAACCGCTGGTGGGTTTCGTGGGCCTCACACCCTTTTCCGCATTGCCGATTGTTCCCTTGGCATGGCTCGATGCGCTGGACGCGAAACGGGTTTGGCTGGTGGTGAATCTCGGCATATTGGCCGCGTCGCTGTACGGTTTGCACAGGATCACCGGCATGGGAATGCGCCGCGTCGCTCTGATTGCATTTCTTGCCATCATTCCTCTGCGCAACAACTTCCTGTTGGGACAGATGCATGTGGCCATACTTGGCCTGCTGCTGCTTGCCTATTGGCTCGATGCGCGCCAACGCTGGTTCAGTTGCTCCCTTGTCTTGGCGCTCGCGGCATCGCTCAAGGTCTATCCGCTGTTTTTTGTCTTCTACTTTCTTCGCAAGCGAGAGTGGAAGTCAGCGGCCGTGCTGGCCGGCGCTACCCTCGGTCTTCTCGGCATCTGTTTTCTGCTCTTCGGAGAATCTGTGATGCGCGTCTTTTTGATCGAACAGTTTCCTCGTATGTTGCGCGGCGAGTCTATTGACCCGTTCAGCCTAACGGCGCCATCAGCATCCACACTGTTTCATCGCATCTTTCTGACGCAGCCGCTGGTGAACCCTCGGCCGTTGCTTTCATCCCCGATGCTGTACGCCCTGCTGTATCCGCTCTGGCAGCTTGGCTTGCTCGGCGCAACATTGCTGGCGATCTCCTCCACAGACGTAGATCTACGGCGCAGAAGCCTGGAGTGGGCCACTTTTGCTTGCCTCCTGCTCGCTCTGTCTACCGAGCCGGCCTCTTATCATCGCGTCGTACTCATCTTTGTTGCCGTCCTGGCCGTCAATGCGATCGAGAGCGATAAGCTCAAGGCAATTCTGCTGGGATGCTATCTCGTTGCCTGCAACCTGCACCCGGCCGTTTCAGTTCAGCATTGGTTCCGGGCATTGGCCATTGACTTTCTTCACTATTGGGCGCTGGTGGCGATGCTGGTCTGTTTGCTTGCAGGGTTGCGTGCCGCGACCTCGATGCCATGGGCTGCGCTGTCTCGATGGCCGCGTTGGAAGATCGCAACAGCATCGGCTGGCTTCGCGGTCATTTGGTGCGCGGCTTCGGCAACCACTCTCGCTCACGCGCGATCACTCGCCAACCCCCAGTACGTGGCGGATTACGCCGGCAGAAGCTTTGCGCAATTTACTCCGCATCTGGCCGGCAAGCACAGCATGACCGTGGCTATGAGTTGGCAGGGTTATCGCGTGCAAGACGAAGAGGGCGGAGGGGCGCAAACCGGATCGCCTGGAGTGGAAGAGGACCAGCTCGCCATCGGGTCGAGCCCCAATGTAAACCGTTATTGGATCGAAGCCGTGAGCGGCGGGATCTCCCGGCTGGTGGAGTTGCCGGTGTCATCCAGTCCCGGAGCAATTTCCCCCATTGCCACCATCCGCAATGCGGAAACGCCTGCTCTCTCTCCGCATGGGCGCAGCTTGGTTTTCCTGCGTGAAGTCAAAGGAGTCGGCAGTGCGTGGATGGTTCATCTCGATGAAAGAGGCCGAATACTGGATGCGCCTTCGCCTGTCACTCCCGCGAATATGAACGTCTGGGACGCGACCTTTGCCGCACCAAACATGATTCTGTTTTCTGCCGCGGAAGATGGAACCCCGCACCTGTTTGTTGCTTATCCTGGAAAGCCGCCCGTAAGTATTCCTGCTACAGGCGATGCGACGGATTCGCCCACTGTCAATTCCACCAACGGCCTTCTTGTATATCGGCAACGGAATGGAAGTTACTGGCATTTGTTTGCCGATGGCCTACCGCCGAACACCGCTACTCAACTCACTTTCGGCGATTGCAATGCAAACAGCCCGGCATGGAGCGATGCTTCCACCCTGCTCTACATCAGCGATTGCGGGCGAGGCATGGGACTTGGCGCTGTAGCGATCATCCATCCAAATCTCGCTCCCCAATATCCTGACCGTTCACTCGCATCTCTGATTCTCACCAATCGCCTGCCAGGAGAAGCACAACGATGAGTATCGCAATCGGCTCAGCCCGTGAAGCCTCAGCCAACGAATACCGGGCCCAGAACAGTGCCGGGGTCAGGCCTGCGCTTACAGTGATGGACTTGCTGACGCTGCTGGCCGGCCGGTGGCGGCTGCTCGCCAAGGCTGCATCGGTTGGCGCGATTGTGGGCCTGGCGCTTGCCTTTCTGCTGCCCACCCGGTACACGGCCGTTACCACGATACTGCCGCCCTCGTCCTCTTCCTCCCTGGCTTCTGTCTTTGCCGCGCAGTCTGGCGGGCTGGGCACGCTCGCGGGACTTTCAGGAGGCAACTTCGGATTTCGTTCTCCAGCCGAGGTATGCGACATCCTGTTGAGGAGTCGCACGGTCGAAGACTCCATCATTCAGCGCTTTCAATTGATGCGCGAGTATGGCAAGAAGAGGTTGTCCAATACCCGCACGGTATTGGAGCGCAGGACTACGGTGAAACTCGATACCAAGAGCGGCGTCATTGTCATATCCGCTACGGACGGAAATGCGGCGCGCGCGGCGCAACTCGCCAACGGCTATGTGGGCGAGTTCAAGAAGTTTTCCGCTTCGCTCGCCATCACCGAGGCCAGCCAGCGCCGTCTCTTCTTCGAGCAGCAGCTTCTCGCTGCCCAAGGCGCACTGACCCAGGCCGAAGAAGCATTGAAGAATACACAGCAAGCAACGGGGATTCTGGAGCCGGCCGGCGCAGCGAAAGCCCTGCTCGAAAGCGCGGTCACCACTCGCGCGCAAATTGCGGCCAAGCAGGTTCAGCTTCGCTCCATGCGTACTTATGCCTCGGAAGATAATCCCCGCCTGATTCAGGTAAAGCAGGAAATAGCCGAGCTTGAGTCGCAGCTTGCGGAACTCAATGGAACCAATCCGGACGCAGAAGACGATTTACTTGTGCCCAAGGGAAATATGCCTGAAGCTGACACTGAGTATCTGCGCCGTTTGCGCGATGTGAAGTACAACGAGTCGGTGGTCGCAATGCTGGCCCGTCAGTTGGAGATCGCGCGCCTGGACGAGGCCCGCCAAGGCGCGGTGATTCAGGTTGTTGATACCGCCGTCACTCCCGACAAACGTTCCTCTCCCAAAAGATTGGCGATCTTTCTGGTGTCCATTCTTTTTGCTCTCCTTTGCGCTGGGTTTTGGATCGTCTATCGATCAAATGAGATGAGTTTGCGAACGAACCAAATCGCGGCGTATACCACCGCCCTGTTCTTTGTGCTGCTTGCGATGACCCCTGTCCTCTCCGCACAAGCACCGCCGAGTCAGGATCAGCCTGCTCCTTGTTCGACCAGCGCAGACGGTTCACCAGAAATGCCCTGCGCCGATCCTCAGCAAGACTCATCCGCTGCGACCTCCAGTCCGCAAAGCCTGTATGAACTCTCCGAACAAGGGACGAGTGTAGAGCTATCCGATCAGCAGACTCGCCGCGATACCGGGGACGCATCCGCGAGGGCAATGCGGATGCATGCCCGCCATAGAATTCCGCCGCAGCCTCCCGAGCCGCGCACCGAGTTTGAGCAAATGGCTGCAGATTCGGCAGGTCGACCGCTGGCCGTCTTCGGCCAATCATTGTTCGCTCATCCTCCAGCCACCTTTGCCCCCGACGGCGATGGTCAGGTTCCAAACGATTACGTTCTGGGGCCGGGCGATGAATTGCGCATTCGGATATGGGGCCAGATCGACGCTGATTTGCGTATTGCGGTTGACCGTGCCGGACACATCTATATTCCGCAAGTCGGCGAAGTTCCGGTTGCGGGCATCCGGTACAGCGATCTGAACGACTATCTCAAACAGGCTGTCGAGCATGTCTACAAGAACTTTAATATCGATGCGGCCATCGAGCGGCTTCACTCTATCCAGGTATTTGTGGTCGGGCAAGCTCAAACACCCGGAGTCTACACCATCAGCTCCCTCAGCACGATGCTGAACGCCGTACTTGCCTCTGGTGGACCCACGCCGCAGGGATCGTTGCGGCATATCCAGTTGCGGCGCGGCGATTCCATCGTGCAGGAGTTCGATTTATACGACCTGCTGGTCAAGGGAGACAAGTCGCACGACCATTCCCTGCAATCCGGCGACGTGATCTTCATTCCACCGGCAGGCCAGTTGGCCGCCATCGCGGGATCGGTCAATACTCCGGCGATTTATGAACTGAAAGGCAACACCACACTTCGATCACTGATCGAGACAGCGGGAGGGCTGAATACCGTTGCCGACGGTAGCAGTGCGGTGGTCGAGCGCATCAGCGCGGATCGATCCCGCATTGTGCTCCAGTTTCCGCTCGATGCCCAAGGCCTGGACTTTGTGCTGAAAGGCGGCGACATTGTTCATATCTCCAGCATCGTTCCGCGCTTCGACGATACGGTGACTCTGCGCGGTTATGTCACCAATCCCGGCCGTTATCCTTTCCGTCCGGGAATGCATATTCGCGATCTGATTCCGAATCCTGAAGCGCTGCTGCCGCGAGAGTATTGGCTCAATCGCGCCAGCATTACCGATGGCCGCCAGCAAGAATATCCGGTGCGTAAGCTGGTTCCGGATACTCCCCGCAAAGTATCGTCGCGGGATCAAGCGACCAATGCCGGCAGCAGCGCAACTCCAATGAACCAGCCCGTGCAGTCGCCTGACGTGTTGAACAACTCGACCTCAACACGCCGGCAAACAGTTACGGAGTATTACAAAGATCTCGCCCGCTCCGAATCCGGCACCGATCCAGACCAGGACGCGGCGCGCGTTCCCGGCGGTCGAACGGAAATGCTGACGCGCGATCTCGAAAAACTGGTGCCGTCGGTTAATTGGAGCTATGCGCTCATTCAGCGAGTTAACGCAACTACTTTGAAAACGCAATTGATCTCATTCGATCTCGGCAAGGCCATTGAGGACAACGACCCACAAAGTAATCTGGCGCTCGCGCCCGGCGACATAGTGACCGTCTTCTCGCAGCATGACATTGTAGCTCCAGAGCAGGAGCAGACCCGATACGTCAAGGTTGAAGGCGAGGTGGAACATCCCGGCATCTATCAATTGGAAGAGGGGCAAACGCTCCGGGATGTGCTGGAGTCCGCAGGCGGATTGACTGCCAGGGCCTACCCTTATGGCGCGCGCCTGACGCGGGAATCCGCGCGCGTTGAACAGCAGAAGGGCCTGGATGAGATGGTGCGCACGGCCGAAGCGGAGGTGCGCGCATCAACGGTTTCATCGGTCTCGGCCGGCACACAGGACGCAAACGGAATTACTGCCCGCCAGACTGCCCAGCAATCGTTCTTGGCCAGTCTACGCGCCGTGAAAGCCTCTGGCCGCATTGTGCTCGCCATGAAGCCGGACGCTAGCAGCATTGAGGATTTTCCGCCGATTGCCCTGGAGGATGCCGACCAGATCGTGATTCCAGCGCGCCCCAATACAGTTTCAGTCTCCGGCGCGGTCTATAACCCGGCCTCCTTCGTCTACGACGCCAGGTACAAGGTTGGCGACTATCTGAGACTAGCCGGAAAAGGCGGGCTAAACTCAAATCGCCGTCGCTCCTTCGTGCTGCGCGCCGACGGCACAGTCATCAGTCGTCAAGAGGTTGGCAGTGTCTTCCACAACAGCTTCGAGCAATTGCCGATGAACCCTGGCGACCAGATCGTGGTGCCTGAAAAAGTCAACAATGGCATGGCGCGCGCGCTGCAGACCTGGCCTCAGTTCATGACTCCTTTGGCATTAAGCGTACTCGCAGTCGGCTCATTTGTCCCCTAGACCGGAAGTCGAGAACCAGGTGCTCCATGTCAACCCAGCGTTCCGTACCCTATCTCGAAACAGTATCCTCCCCGCCTGGCATCGCCCTGGTGCGGCGCCTCGATGCGCCGCGCCCCTCCGGCACCGCGCCTTGGGAGCATGTACTGTTGCGCCTGCTGCTTTACCCGCTGCCCGCCATCTGGGGGTGGTTGCTGAGTGGCGCCTGGCGCGCAAGAGGCCTCCATCCCCTCGCTTCCCCAGCCAATGTGCAGTTTGTTGTAGCTCTCGCTTTCGCATGGTTTGCAGCCATCGAATGCTTTCATGTGACCACGCGCGAAAGAATCAATCGGGAACATACCGGCTCCATGGCGGTTCTGGCTTCTGTCTGCGCGGCATCCGGCGCGGCGGCGCTGCTGATTGCCCTTCTGGGCATCCCTCTGCCTGGCTTGCCGCAGTGTGCCGCTGACGCCGCATTTCTTTTCTCCGCCGCGACAATCATCAACCTATCGACCCGTGCAATCTTCAAAACGCAAAGTCCTCTTACTCGTTTTGCAATTGCCGATATGTATGTCCATGCCGGCGGCGTCTCTTGGACCCTGGCTCGCAAACGAGTCTGGCGCCATGCGATTTCCGGAGCCATCCGCCTGGAAACCGTGGGGCAGCCACACCCGGCCAACAGCGCTCACAGTCTGGACGAGCTGGTGCGGGAAATTCAGCGCGAGCCGCTGGAGGGATTGCTGATATCGGCGCCCCCGGCGGAGGTTGCCGAGCTTTCGCAACGCATGGGTGCGTACGGCAGCATGGGCGCCCCGGTACGCCTCGTTACCGACTCCGTAGACGGCCTGCCGTTCGGTCAAAGCCTCTCCACTGCCAACTGCCTTTACCTGTTGAATATCGGCGCCGAGCCAACCAAGACACTCAACTACGCAATTCTCAAGAGGGGTTTCGATCTGCTCTTTTCACTCGCCGCAATCCTTGCCGGACTGCCCCTGATGACGCTCATAGCCCTGGCCATCAAGATCAGTTCAAAGGGGAGTATCTTCTTCTCTCAGGATCGAGTCGGTTGGAACGGCAAGGTTTTCCGGATGTATAAATTTCGCACCATGTACACGGCTCCGCGCAGCCAGAGCGATACCCTCTGGTCCCGGCCGAACGACGCACGCCGTACCGCGGTGGGCAGATATCTGCGTAAATTCTCCCTGGATGAATTGCCGCAGTTCTTCAATGTGCTGCAAGGCCAGATGAGCGTGGTGGGGCCGCGCCCCGAGCGGCCATATTTTGTCAACAGCTTCCGCGGCGAGATCGACGAATATCACCGCCGTCACCAGATCAAAGTCGGCATCACCGGATGGGCGCAGGTCAACGGATTGCGCGGCGATACGTGTATTCGCACCCGCGTGATGTATGACCTCTACTATCTGCAAAACTGGGGATTAGTCTTCGACCTGAAGATCATTCTGCGCACTGTTTTCTGCGTAATTTGTGGCAGAAATGCCGATTGATCGCGATCCATTTCCGTGGAGGCATTGAGTCACGATGAAGAGTTTTGAACTCATCATCATCAAGAATGCCGCAGTGAATGTTGTCCGTGGTGGCGCCACGGCCGCCGTCGCCCTCGCTCTGCCGCACTTCCTGACGCGCGCCTTGAGTCCGGGCCGATTTAGCGCCTGGTCGCTCATGCTGCAGATTGCCGCCTTCTCAAGTTACCTTGATTTCGGTCTGCAAACTGCCATCGCCCGCCATGTAGCCCAGTTGATGGAGGGTGGAGAGAATTTACGAATCAACAAATTGGTGAGCACCGCAATGGCCATGCTGGCCGCGGCTGCAGGGCTGGCCGTCGCCGCCATTGGTGTCCTGCTGTGGCAATTGCCAGCCTTCTTTCATGGCATTCCGCCCGCTCTCTCGCATGAGTTTCGGCTTGCGACTCTGCTGTTGACGGTGTGCGCCTGCCTGCAGTTGCCGCTCTCCGCGTACTCCGGAGTCCTGATCGGCCTGCACCGCAATGAGCTTCCCGCACTGGCCATCGGTGGAAGCCGCCTGGTGGGCGGCATCGCGGCCGTCGCGGCCGCCCGCTACAGCCCCTCCCTGATTGCCATTGCGGCCTGTATTGGCGCGGCCAATCTGCTCGGCGGTCTGGTGCAGATTGCAGCCGTTCACCGCGTTTTGCGCTCCCTGCGCCTGAGCCTTGTTGCATGCGAATGGAAGATCGCGCAACAGCTCGCCCGTTATTGCATCGGACTGACCATCTGGTCGTGCGGGGTCTTCTTTGTAAATGGAATGGACCTGATCGTAATCGGCCATTTCCAATTTCAGGCCGTGGGCTACTACGCAGTCGCAACGGCTCTGATCACCTGCTACATCGGCTTTGGCTTCGCCATCATCAATGCCTTCATGACTCCGATTGCCGCGCTCCACGCCCGCGACGAACTGAGCCGCATCCGCAATTCTGTCTTGTTGGCCACGCGCTGGATTGTGGTGGTCAACGTCGCCCTCACTGCTCTCATCTTCGTCTTCGCAGAACCGGCGTTGACGCTCTGGGTGGGCAGCGCTTATGCGCATCCGGCTTTCTTCATCCTCAGGATTCTGGTGGTTGCACAGGCGGTCCGCTTCGTTGGCGCTGCCTATTGCGTGATGCTGATTGCCACAGGACAACAGCACCATGGCATTGAAGGGGCCGTGGCCGAGGGCATCGTGAGCCTGGCCGCCAGCCTCGCAGGTGCTATTTATTTTGGTCCCTTGGGGGTTGCTGCCGGTACTCTCGCCGGCACATCCTGCGGCCTTCTTTGGATTCTGATGCGCACCATGCCCCGCGCCCAGGCGGTGCCCTTGGCGCGCAAAGATTATCTTGTCGAGGGTATGCTGATCCCCGCGCTTGCCTGCTTGCCGGTGGCCGTTTGCGCCCTCATCGGAGCCTGCACGCACGGGCAGTTTCAAACATGGGGCTTGCCATTCGCCATTGTTGCCACGGGAGTTCTCCTGCTTCGCATCGACCGCCTGTTGCCGATTCGCATGCAAACACTGCTCGTGGAAGCGAAGCTCAACGAAGGTCCGCTGCCGGAATCGCAGGCAAGACGCCAGGCGCGAATCCTATATGCGCCACACCCTATTTCTTCAGAACCGAAAAGGGGCAGAAATTCTGTTCACAGAATTGTGCGGAGCTGGCGCGTAAAGAAGCAAAACTGACGCGGTGGAATGAGCACCGCAAGAAGAAATTACCTTGTGCTGAAAAAGGCGCGCGCTTTGCAATTTTCACCAGGAGGAAGTTTATGTAAGTAATTGATTTTAATGGCGGAGAGACAGGGATTCGAACCCTGGGTACCCTTTCGAGCACACACGCTTTCCAAGCGTGCGCCTTAAACCGCTCGGCCATCTCTCCGCAGAGTGGAGCGTCTTATTGAATTTAACATAATCAGGTATGCCGCGCAGCATTTCATTCAAAACACATTAGATAGCCTCGTTGCTGGGTCGTTGGCCCGCAGTGTTCGAAGTGCGTGAGCGCCCAGCGGTGCGCATTCTCGGTTTTCTTCCGCCAAGCCGGCTGGAAGCCGAGCAGGACTGACCATTATCTTTGCCGTAGCGTTCGCAGAATGCCTGTCAAAATCATCGCGGGAGTAGGCGGACAGCCGGGGATGTAGGCGTCGACCGGAATGACCGCGTCAACGCTGCCGGCCACCGCGGGACTGGCAGCGAAGATGCTGCCGCTGCATCCACAGGCGCCGACCGCGACGACCAGCTTCGGCGCTGGAATGGCTTCATAGGTTCTTTTGACCGCCTCGGCCATGTTGCGCGTTACCGGGCCGGTGACCAGCAGCATATCGGCGTGCTTGGGCGAGGCAACAAAGTGGATGCCGAAGCGCTCCAGATCGTAATAAGGGTTGCTGAGCGCGACGATCTCGGCCTCGCATCCATTGCAGGAGCCGCCGTCTACGAAGCGAATGTTCAGTGCGCTGCCGACCAGGGCGCGTATCTCTTTCCCTGCTGCGGTCAGTGCGGCTTCGTCAAAGAGAATTTCCGCGCCGCGCTGCATATCCCAGTGGCGGACAAGCGCCTGCCTGCTAACGCCGCACGGCACGCTTTCAGCAGGGAAGAATGCGCCTTCGCCGGCCTCGATGCACTCTCCACAGCCGGTGCATTTTCCGTAGTCCAGCGAAAGCGTCTTGCGCTCATCGGCTTCGTCCGTCGTCAGAGCGGAGAGAGCGCACGCATCCACGGCGCGGCGTGCGATCCTTGCGGTCAGCGCCTCGGCACGTACATCGGGCATGCGGCTGCCCTGGGAGTTGACCATCATCTCCTCGGCCGATATGAGAACAGTGGGGCTGCTCAAGCTGCGTTTCACGATGTCGAAGATCATCGGTCACATCCTGAATAGGACAAGTTGAAGCTCTTGTTGATCAGCGGAAAATCCGCGCTGATGTTTCCGTCCACGGCGAACGGCATGCAGGGCCAGTTCTGGAAGGACGGCGATTTGATGTGGCAGCGCGCAATCTGTCCATTGCGCACGCGAATCCAGTAAAGCAGCTCGCCGCGGGGCGATTCCACCGCGGAAAATCCTTCGCCGCTGGCGTCGCGCGGCACCGGCGCGCAGATGATGCCCGCGGACAATTCCTTCAGCGCGTCCGCGATCAGGCCCGCCGACACGCGCGTCTCCTCAATGCGCATGTGCGCCCTGGCCAGCACATCTCCCTGCGAAAAGTGCGGAGTCTCGACGGTGATATTGCGATAGTGCCCGTACGGATGATCGCGCCGGACATCTATCCTGACGCCGCTCGAGCGCGCCACCAAGCCAACAGCGCCCAAGTAGCGGGCGATTTTGTTGCTCAGGACTCCGGTCTCTTCAAACCTGTTCTGCACGGAAGGCGTGTCGAGTACGATGCGTGCCATCTCTGCAAAATCGGCGGCCGCATGGGCGACAACTGCGCCAAACTCGCGCGCATTTTGAGCGGAGATGTCGTGCCGCATGCCTCCGGGAATGGCCATGCCGCGCCAGTAGCGCGTGCCGAAGAAGCGCGTGGATGCCTGCAGCAGCGACTCCTTGATGCGCGCGGTGTAAGCCGCGGGCGCCGTGCAGCCGACGTCGCCGCACATCGCACCCAGATCGCCAATGTGCGCCATCATCCGTTCGAGTTCAAGGCCGAGCAGACGAACGCAGCGCCCGCGCGGGGGTACGGAGATGCCGAATGCGTTTTCGACAGACTGCGAGTAAGCGACGGCGTGGGAAAAACAGTTATCGCCGGAGACGCACTCGGCCAGCCTGGGGCCGTCCACGATGCGAACACCCGCGAAGAGATTCTCCGTGCCTTTGTGCGTATAGAAGAGGCGCAGTTCCAGATTGAGAACAGTATCGCCCACCACGCTGAAGCGGAAGTGGCCGGGCTCGATGATACCGGCATGAACAGGGCCCACCGGCAGCTCGCAGACGCCCACGCCCTGCACCTGCAGAAAGGGGTAATCAGCGGGATGGGAGAGGAGCGGACGCAGATCGGGATGGCCGTCGATCTCGATTCCATAGCATTCATGCAGCTCGCGCTCATACCAGGCCGCCGCGGGCGTGATCGAGGTGGCGGACGGCAGTGCGCCGGTCACCGGCACACTCAGGCTGCGATACTCGCGATTCACATCCGCAATGTAGTGGACGCGCTTGGCGCCGCTCTCGTCCACATCGCCGAAGATCGAGACCAGGCGCGCGTTGTCGTGGCTGATGAGCCGCAGAGCGGCTTCCGCACTTCCTTCCGCGCCGCGGGTTGTCAGGTTCGTCGTCATTGCAGAATCACCAATGCTCTTTGCAGCAGATTTGCGAATACATGCGGAATATGAATGCCCAGCATGAGCAGCAGCGCCGTACAAATCCCCATCACAGCGAAGTTCGAGGGCAGCAGCTTGATCTTGGTGGGCAGTTCCGCCCGCTTGCCCGCCAGCATACGCTGGAAATGGTGCAGGAATGCGCCGAAGACCACGGAAAGCGCGGCCATCAACAGGACCGCGATGAAATACCGGGAGGCGCAGAAGGCCGCGGTCAGAATCATCAATTCGCTGATGAACAACGAGAAGGGCGGCATACCGGCGATGGCCAGGCTGCCGACGACCAGGCCGGCGCTGGTCCAGGGAATGGTGCGCGCCATGCCGTGAATGCGCCTCATGCGCAGGGTTCCATAGCTCTCGCGCACGTTGCCGGCAGTAAAGAACATCAGCGACTTGGCGATCGAGTGATTGAAGGTGTGCAGCAGCGCTCCGAAGATGCCCAGCGGCCCGCCGATGCCGATGCCCAGGGCGACAATGCCCATGTGCTCGATGCTGCTGTAGGCCAGCAGGCGCTTCAGATCGCGCTGCACCACCATCAGCAGTGCGGCCACGGTAACCGACAGGCCGCCGAAGATCAATAGCAGCGTGTGACTGAAAGCGCTGCCGATGGCGTGCGATGTAATTGCATCGAAGCGCAGGAGCGCGTACAGAGCGCAGTTCAAAAGCACCGCCGAAAGCATGGCGCTGATCGGCGTGGGCGCTTCGGCGTGCGCGTCGGGCAGCCAACTGTGCATGGGCACAAAGCCGATCTTGGTGCCGTAGCCGACGGCGACAAAAACGAAGGACAGCTTGACCAGGTTGCTGGTGGCCCCGAGCGCGGGCGCGGCATTCATCAGCACACTCCAATCGAGTGCGGATGCGGGATTGACGCCGCTTTTGACCGCGGCCAGGTAGAGCGCGATGGTGCCGAACAGAGCGAACGCGATCCCCACCGTGCACACCACGAGATACTTCCAGCCGGCTTCGACCGCTCCCTTGGTGTTGTAAAAGCCCACCAGCAGCGCCGATGCCAGCGTTGTCGATTCCACCGAGATCCAAAGCATGCCCAGATTCGCCGACAGGTATACGGCGATCATGGAAAAGACAAAGAGGAAAGTCAGGCTGTAAAACCATCGCGGCGAGGAGAAGCGTCCGGCGGGAATATGGCGCAGGTAGCCGATGGAGTAGAGCAGAACCAGCCCGAGAATCAAGCCGATGCTGAGCAGAAAGAAGGCTGTGAGCCCGTCGGCGCGCAGGTAGGAGCCCGCTTGCAGCACGCCCGCACGGCTGATCTTCCAGACAGCATAGCCGATTGCGGCCGCCTCCAGCGCGCCCGCCGACAGCGCCACGCGAACAGCGCGCGCAGGCTCTTTGCAGCTCAGCACGAGCAGTGCGGTCAGCAACGGAATCAGCAGCAAAAGAACCAGAGTCATTGAATCAGCCCCTCAACCGGCGCAGCTTGGAGACGTCCAGGTGCTCGAAGGTGTCACGAATGCGAAAGACAAACAGCCCCATCAGGAAGACGCCCATCAGCAGATCGAAGAAGATGCCAATCTCGATCACCAGGGGCATGCCGTAGGTGGTGGTCAGCGCGGCCACAAAAATTCCGTTCTCCAGCACCAGCATGCCCATCACCTGCATCAGAGCCTTTTTGCGGCTGACCATCAGGAACGCGCCGGCCAGCAGCAACGCGACGGCGGCGGCCAGCAAGTCCTCGTCCAGACGCAGCGTTTTCGCGTAAGGCGCGACGACAAAAAACGAAAGCAGAATCAGGCCGGCCATGATGAAGACCGACTGCGCGCCGGTGGTCGAGGAGGCCACATCCTGCGAGGCCTTGAGGTCCTTCGTGATGCGGAAGAGCGCGTAGGGAATGGCGATCACTTTCAGCCCGATCACCAATGCGGCAACCGCGTACGCCTCGATGGACTTGCCCGCGTAAGCCAGCGCCAGGATCTCCGTCGCCAGGATCGCCGACTGCGCGCTGAACAGCACAATGCAGGTGGAGATGCGCTTGGCCGCGGCCATCATCAGCAGCGTGATGAACAAAAACACGGCGGAGGATGCCAGCGCCTTGGCCGCCGCAAATTCAATCAGACCCATGCCTCACCTCATCAACGCGGTAAACGCGACTGCAAGAATGGCCAGTGCCGATGCCATGCCCAGAAAATCCGGAACCAGATACATGCGCAATTTGGCCATGCTGCTCTCGATGACCGCGATGGCCGCCGCCAGCGCGCCCAGCTTGAGCGCAAAGACGAAAGGCGCGACGGCTAGCGCGAGAAGCGAACCGCCGGCGGCCATGCCCCAGGGCGCGAAGACGCCCAGCAGCAGCGCCATGATCAGCGTGAGCTTGACCGAGCTGGCCCACTCGATCAACGCCAGGCTGGGGCCGGAGTACTCCAGCACCATGGCCTCGTGAATCATCGTCAGCTCCAGATGCGTGGCGGGGTTGTCCACCGGAATGCGTCCGGTTTCCGCAATAGCCACCAGCGACAGCGATCCGAATGCAAATGCGTAGACCGCCGGCAGATGCAGCGGGTTCTGCCGCATGGTCGAGAGCACAATGCCCGTCAAGCTGACCGAGTGCGCAAGAATGGCGATCGCGGCCAGCGCCAACAGCAGCGGAGCTTCGGCCAGCGCTGCGACCAGCGCCTCGCGGCTCGCGCCCAGTCCGCCGAAGGCGCTGCCGCCGTCCATCGCGCCCAGCATCAGGAAGAATCGCCCCATCGCCAGCAGGTAGACGAGAAGAATGAAGTCGCCATCCACGCCGAAGAGTGCGGATGGGTGCAGCACCGGCACAAACGCCCCTGCCGTCACCGTGACAGCGAACAATACAACGGGCGCAAGACGGAAAACCCAGGAGGCAGTCTCCGGAACCAGGTCTTCTTTACGGAAGAGCTTCCGCAGGTCGGCATACGGACGCCATACGCTGGCGCCGCGGCGATTCTGTATACGCGCCTTCATGCGCGCAATCACGCCGCGCACCAAGGGAGCGATGGCCGCCAGCAGCAGCGCCTGCATCAGATCGATGGCAAGATTCAGGAGGTCGTGCATCACTCAAACCTCATAAAGACAAGCAGCGCAACGAGCGCCAGGAAAATGTAGAGCAGGTAAACCTGCATATTTCCCGTCTGAAGTCTGCGCAGCCGATTGGCCATGCCGACGATCGCATCCACGGCGGGACGATAGAGCGTCCGCTCAAAAGACGTGGTGCGCGCCGAGCGGTAAAAGATCGATTTCGGAAAGTACGGTTGCTGCGCGTATACAACCTCGACAGTGCGCTCCGGTTTGTACACCCGCGCGAAGACCCTGCGCAGCGGCTTGGAAAATGCCGCGGAAGAATACTGCATGCGGCTGTCGAGCGCCGGCAGGCCGCAGGCCCAGGTAGGCGTGACGCGCTTGATGCGCCGCAACGCGGCCAGCCCGATCATCAACACGGCAACGCAGGCCGCAATCCAGGGAAGCGCCCGCGTGAGGGGATCGACGGCATCGATCGACACCGGGGAATGCAACAGTTCCCGAGACAGCGCCGTGAGCGGGCCTAGCACCAGAAACGGCAGAATGCCGATGGTCACGCAGGCCGCGGCCAACAGCGCCATGGCGGCCTGCATGGAGAAGGCGACCTCCGTGGCTTGTTCCGCCTCGATGCTGCGCGGGCGGCCAAGAAACGCAACGCCATACAGCTTGGCGAAGCAGGCCGCGGCGATGGCGCCGATCAAGGCCAGCACTCCGGCCATGAGCGGCAGCAGGATGGCATTGGCGATTCCCGGCAGTTGCGCGCCGGCGATGAAGCTGCGGAAGATCATCCATTCGCCCACAAAGCCGTTGAACAGCGGCAGCCCAACGATCGAGCAGCAGCCAATCAGAAATAGAGTCCCGGTCACCGGCAAGCGCTTCAGCAGGCCGCCCAATAGCTCGATGTCCAGCGTATGCGCGGCGTCGGAGACAGCGCCGGCTCCGAGAAACAGCAAGCTCTTGAAGAGAGAATGATTGAGGGCGTGCAGCAGGGCCGCAACCAGCGCCAGCGTGGCCCAGACAGGCGCATTGTTGTTCATGAACATCAGCGCCGCGCCCAGGCCAAGATAAATGATGCCAATGTTCTCCACGCTGCTGTAGGCCAATAGTCGTTTCAGATCGTGCTCGGAAAGAGCGTAGAGAATACCCAGCAGCCCGGTCACCGCGCCGGCCAGCAAGACCAGATAACCCCACCATGCCGGTCCTCCGCCAAGAAAATCAAAGGTGAATCGAATGAATCCGTAGATGGCCGTCTTCAGCATCACGGCCGACATCAGCGCCGAAACCGGGCTGGGCGCGATGGGGTGCGCCTTGGGCAGCCACAGGTGAAAGGGAACGATGCCCGCCTTGACGCCGAAGCCCACAAAGGAGAGCAGGAAGATGGCCGTGCGCGGGCCTGCCGGCATCGCAGCCGTTGCGGCGCGCATGGAGGCGAAGTCCAGCCCCTGCGCGTGGGGGAGAAAGAGAAAGAAACTGGCGATCACCGCCGCCGCGCCCGCATGCATCATCAGCAGGTAAATGAAAATGTTGTGCCTGCGCCGCTCGGAGTCGCCTTCGATCAGAATCAGCCCGGCCGAAACCAGCGTCATCACCTCCCACCCGAAGAGGAAGGCAAAGCCCGTTGAGGCGGTGACGACCAGCGTCATCGAAAGCAGGAAGAGCGATAGAAGCGCCCACATCCAGTCGGCCTTCGCAGCGCCGTAATGGCGCTTGACGTAGGATGTCGAAAACAGCACAACCGGCGCGCCCACGGCCGAGATCAGCAGAAAAAAGAATGCGCTTAGCCGGTCAACGGTGAGCGCAAAGGGAAACGGCGTCAGCCTGGACAGATCTAGCGACAGCGGGTCGCCCCGCCAAAAGCTGACCCCGGCAGCGCCAGCAGCAGGGCCACGGAGGGCAGCTCTCGAGTGCGGCGATTGCGCCGGCACAGCAGAGTCGCCAGCGGAATCAGAAGCAGCGCGGCAAGGAACGAATTGAATGCGACTTGCATCATAGAGAAATCATCTGCGGCACGAATGTGGCCGTGCGTGCGCGTGTTTTTCTTTGGCCAGGCTTACCGGATGCTGCGCAAGCAACCCTCAATTCGGTTCGGAAGGGTTGAGCTGCGAGAGAAGATCCCGGACGTTGATGAGCTGGTTGTTGAAGATCTGCCGCGCGTCGGCCAGCAGGCGGGTGATGGCCGGGTCGGATACGGAATAAAAAACATTCTGCGCTTCCTTGCGGGCCACCACGATGTTGCTTTTGCGCAAAACGGCCAACTGCTGGGAGAGCGTGCTCTGCTCCACACTGAGCCGGGTGCTGAGTTCGTTGACTCCGGCCTCGCCCGCGCACAGCGCATCCAGTATCCGGATACGCAACGGGTGCGCCAGGGCTTTGAAGAACTCCGCCTTGAATTGCGCCATCTCTGACATTTGTATATACACATATAACGATATATGCGTCCTTTGTCAAGAAAAGAGGTTTGAGGGCAGTGGGTCAGTTTGAAGGGTACGGGCTTCAGCCCGTACATAAACCTTGCAAAATGACCGCGGGCTTTAGCCCCTGAGGGACATTTCATTCAAACTGACCCACTACCGGTTTGAGGCAGGGCATCCGCGCGAGCACGAATAGCCCCACCGCACCGCGCTGCACTGCGAGTGCGAGCCGCAATTGCGACACTCGTGCGCTTGTGCTACGGTCGAGGTTGTAACCGTTCGGCGTTGGCGTGGCGGAAACTTGTCTGCCGAGACTGATGCGGCTTTGTTGAGGCGAATCTTTTGTACCATCCTGCTGGCACACTGCGCATCGATGAGTTGACCGCCGAGGAGCGGGCCGTTTACGCTACCCTGAAACCGGAGCGCCTGCCCGAACATGTAGCCATCATCATGGACGGCAATGGCCGCTGGGCCGGCCACCGCTCGCTCAAGCGCTTTCTGGGCCACCAACAGGGAGCCAACAGCGTGCAACTGGTCACTGAGACCGCCTCCCGCATCGGCTTGCCCTGGCTCACCCTCTATGCCTTCTCCCTGGAAAACAACCTGCGCCGCCCCAAGGCCGAGGTCAACTTCCTCATGCGTCTGCTGCGCAGCTACCTCGAAAACAACCTGCAGCGCATGATGGACAACAATGTGCGCATGAAGTACATCGGCCGCACCCACGAGTTGCCCCCTGAGGTTCAGGAAAAGATGCGCTGGGCCGAGGAAGCCACGGCGCGCAACACCGGCACCACTCTGACCCTGGCCCTGAACTACGGCGGCCGTTCGGAGCTGGTGGACGCCTTTCGCGGACTGGCGGCGGAGATGAAGCACGGGCGCATCAGCCCGGAACGCATCAGCGAAGAAGACATTCACCGCCATCTCTACACCGCGCACATGCCGGACCCCGACCTGCTGATCCGCACCTCGGGCGAGATGCGGCTGTCAAACTACCTGCTCTGGCAGATCGCCTACACCGAGATCTTCGTTACCGAGCGGCTGTGGCCGGATTTTCGCGGCATCCACCTGCTGGAGGCCATTGCCGCCTTCCAGTGCCGGGAGCGCCGCTACGGCGGCCTGGGCGAGGGCTGCGGCGAGGTGGAAGAAGATCCAGAACGCATCAGAGTTGCAGCAGGTTGATTACCTCGGTTCCCCCCAAAGCCGCAATTTGTGGACGAAGGCATGTTCTCCCTGATAGGTTCTGACGAAGAACTGAACGTGGGGGATTTTTCATTGGAGAATACAAGAAATGCGGCGGGTCAAGTAACCAAAAAAGATGATGCAGCGGCCCATGCAAAACGGACGGCAGAACAGTTGCGCTTTCGGCTCAAGGAAGCCATGGCCCAGCGCGGAGGCTCGGAAGCCTTCCTCAACTGGCTGCGCTCGGATAGCGGGAAGCACGCCTGAGGCGCGCCATCCCCATCGAATGAATCGGATGCCCCTTGGCTCCGTGGGTTGACGGCATGTCTTCTGGCACAGACCCCGCCCCGGCGGTGTATCCTCATCCCTGATGAAAAGAGTTCTTACCGCGCTCATTTTGATTCCCGTGGTCTTGGTCCTGGTGTTTCTGGGGCCGTGGTGGCAGTGGCTCTTCACCCTGGCGGTTGCGTTGGTGGCCGCCTTGGCCGCGTGGGAGTTTCTGGGCATGGCCCAGAAGGCCGGCGCCACGCCCCCGCGCATTGCCGTGCTGGTGGCCATTCTGGCGCTGTTTGCCGGCAATTTCTATTGGCCTGGCCAGATCAACGCCATACTTGGCATTCTGATCCTGGGCCTGCTGGTTTACTGCGCCTTTGCTCCGCCCGTCGATCAGGTGATGGCCAACGCTTCCTCTTCCATCTTCTGCCTGTTTTACATCGGAATGACCCTCCGGGCGCTGCCCGCCCTGCGTGATAATCCCGACGGCAACGGCGCTTCCCTGCTCACCTTCCTGCTGTGCGTGGTCTGGACCGGCGACATTGCCGCTCTCTATGTCGGCCGCGCCTGGGGCCGGCATAAGCTGGCGCCGGCGCTCAGCCCCAACAAAACCTGGGAAGGCACGCTGGGCTCCGTGGCCGGTAGTCTGCTTGTGACTGGTGGCCTGCTCGGCCTGGCTCATCTGCTCACCGCCCAGTGGGACTTGAGCGTGCTCAGCTATCCCGACAGCGCATCGTACTGGCTGTTGCTGGCGGTCATCGTGAACGTGGCCGCGCAGGCCGGCGATCTGGTGGAGTCGGCGCTCAAGCGCTCAGTCGGCGTCAAGGATTCCGGCTCCCTCCTGCCCGGCCATGGCGGCGTGCTGGACCGCATAGATGCCCTGCTGCTGGCCGCCCCGGTGCTCTGGTACGCCCAGGTGATTCACCAGTGGTTTTGAGCAGAGATCCGAGATGGAAGAAATAGACTGGGGTCAACCACGCGGAGTTGAGGTTTGGTAAGCCCGTTTGTTCCTGACTCAGGCGATCTGGTTTGGTTCGATTTCAATCCGCAGACGGGACATGAGCAGGAGATACTAGAAATACATTGAAAAATCTCGCCATTCTCGGTTCCACCGGCTCCATCGGTCAAAGCACCCTGTCCATCGTCGAGCAATTTCCCGACCGCTATTCCGTTGCTTCGCTGGCGGCAGGGCGCAATCTGGACGAAGCCTTTGCGCAGACCCTCCGCTGGCGGCCGCGTCTCGTCTCGCTGGCCACGGAAGAGCTGGCCACGGAGATGACTCAGCGTCTGAAGCAGGCCGGCGTCTCCGACGTCGAGGTTGCTTACGGGACCACCGGCACGGTTGCCTGTGCCACGCTGCCAGCGGCGGATTTCGTGGTCTCGGCCATCGTCGGCGTGGCCGGCCTTGAAGCCACCTACGCGGCCATTCTGGCGGGCAAGCCCATCGGCCTGGCCAACAAGGAGTGCATGGTCGCTGCCGGCGAGATTCTCACCCGCGCCGCCCGTGAGCGCGGCGTCCCCATCCTGCCCATCGACAGCGAACACAACGCGGTCCACCAATGCCTCCGCGTCGGCCAGCACGCCGAGGTAAAAAACATCTGGCTGACGGCCTCCGGCGGGCCTTTTCGCACCCTGCCTCTGGAGCAGTTCGCCGCCATCACCCCGGAACAGGCGCTGCAACACCCCACCTGGGTGATGGGCCGCCGCATCACCATCGACTCTGCCACCATGCTCAACAAAGGCCTGGAAGTCATCGAGGCCTGCCGCCTCTTCGACG
>VFSW01000305.1_pt1 | contig 69918 bp, 79 predicted proteins | sample 5358111 | NCBI WGS metagenome assembly VFSW01 (sample SAMN11554181, study PRJNA540505) | mine drainage metagenome | isolation source: sediment from site ElyBrook_90M | place: USA: Ely Copper Mine, Vershire, VT | collected 2017
AGACAGTTTCAGGAGTATTGGCTTGTTGGTAACCTGGCGGAGGCTTGCGACAACCCTTGCGGGGTACGCCTTTTGCATGCGTTTTGAAATTTCGGCTGCTCCTTCGTTGTTGAATCCCATCCAGTTCTGAAGTGCCTCTTCGTCGACGTGTCTGAACTCCCTCGGTCGAGGGTTGCCTCCTTGTGGAAGAGGAGTTATTGCTCCAATCTCAGCTGCAGCCGCGCCCATCATCTCCGCTGCGTGGATAAATTTGCTCGGTTTGTCCCAACCTGGGCCCAAACAAACAGGAGTCTTGAAAGGCAGAGTGAAAAGACGCTGCTCCAATCTTCTAGATTCTACTCTAAGATTGTTTTCAATGAGCTTGCCATATATAGGAATCCTCGCCACCGCTTCGAGAGAATGAAAACCTACAGTGTGCGCATCCTCCGGACTCAGTTGGAACAGGACAGGACGTGCAACTTGCTTGTAGAATTTTGCGAATGCCATCGGCTACTACTCACATGCATCTAGTATTTAGAGATGCCGTTTTACTGCAGTTTTGCGCTGTGTGTTTTTATGAAATCGGCGAACGGCTCTCCGCTTTTCTGGCTTATTATGTAGGTTTTGTATCCGCTCTTTCTGGTGTGCCATCCGAGTTTTTCTAGCAACAACGCATCGTCAGGAGTCAATCTTCTTATGAACGCGCCTTTTGCGTCCAATCCTCCAGTTGCGTCGAATATTCCAGCGAAGTAACCAGCAGCATAATCGTTTTTGTACTTGAAAGTCACCCCTTTTCTTTCTAGAGCCTTCTGAAGGAGCTTCTTCAGCTTAGAGTTGTAGAAATAGACCATGACTACGTTCTCCTTTTCTTCCATCCTTATATCCGTAGGAACAATGCCAAGCTCCTCCGTGGCTGTCCTGATGAATTTCCTTATTATTTCCGGGTTGCTCGTGACTATCCCGATCGCTTTGCTCGGCGAGTAAGCATTCATGCCGATAAAGTATGCAACCTTCGGATTGAGCTTGAGCTTTGCTGACATCCCTTCTCACTTGTTCATCTTTTCCTCGAATCTTGAAAAGTAAAAGATCGTAATTACCGCTATTATCGTGATAAGGATCGCATATCCGAACATCGCAACAGTATCGCTTGCCGTGCCGAATATATCCTTGAAAAGACTTTGTATTGCGCCGTTCCACGCAAGTGCCGCAACAAGGCCGAATGTCGTAGTAACTAAAATTGTGGTCTGCTTGAAAAACTCCTTTCTAAGTTCCTTTGCTGTCATGATAGTCGTAGATTTATGCCAGGAAAGAAATAAAAGCAGCATTCGGGCGATGGGCATTTCTATATTGGCAGTGTAAAACCGGCATGGAAAAGAATCTCAGGATTATCTCGCATCATATTTTCTTCTGGCGTTTTCTGGTCTTCTTCAAGCTACGCCTTACCCCATGCGATGTCGCGTGTGCTCTTACCCTGATGCTCACGCTGATTTGATATTAACAAAAAGAAAATCCTGAACTGGAATGTAGTCTTGAGAAATAATGCGAGAATCTAATAACACAATATTTGCATTGTGCACACTAAAATGATCAAACTTCGCTAGAAGTTTTGAGGTGATCTATCCGCAGGTTCCCCTACGGATACCTTGTTATGCCTTAGCCCTCCTTACAAAACCCTAATTCGAAAACACCCGAAGATGTTGCCTCATTAGGGCCTCGCTTGGGTGGCTTGGCAGGCGGTGTGTGCAAGGAGCAGGGACAGATTCACCGCCCGATGGTGACAGGCGATTACTAGGGATTCCAGCTTCATGAGGGTGAGTTGCAACCCTCAATCCGAACCTAGATCGGTTTTAGGGGATTTGCTCCTCCTTTCGGAGTTGCGTCTCATTGTACCGACCTTTGTATGCCGCGTGTAGCCCGGGAGATTCAGAGCATACTGACGTATCGTCGCCCTCTCCTTCCTCCTCTTTAAACAGAGGCGGTCCCGACAGAGTGCTTGACATATCTCTATATCAATTGCAACTGTAAGTAAGGGTCTCGCTCGTTACCGGACTTAACCGGACAGTTCACACCACGAGCTGACGGTCGCCATGCACTACCTCTCGGCTCGTCAGGCAAGATCTTTAGTCTGGCCTTCAACCTGCCGTCGCTCCCGGTAATGTTCCCGACGTTGTATTCAATTAAACCGCAGCATCCACCCCTTGTGTGCTCCCCCGCCAATTGCTTTAAGTCTGTTGTTGTGATAGCTCTTAAGCATGAATAACGTACTCTCGTACGAACTCCTCCAGTATCTTCTTTTTGATAGGATGGTCAAACCCAATCAAAGAAGCAAACTTGGCTATACTCGCTTTCTGGGCTATTACGAACTTGCGTGTGTCAGTTTTCTTATCCGCGATCACAATCGATCCGGTTCTGATCCCAACACTGTTTAGTTCGCTAATAATCCATTCAAGAATAACCGTATTCTTCTGACTGACTTCAACGTAACGATTTATCTTTGATACATCGCCTTCGGCATCAAACATTCCTTTTATGTAAGAATATTTTTGTTCCGAAGTCGCCTCTTTAAGTACACGGGGAACACCCCATTCCTCTTGACCAATCCCTTGAGGTGGAAATTCAAAGGTTACTTTAAGAAATTCATAGAATAACTTTCCAGTCATTCTCAATCTAAAGTGGCCAGATTTGTACTCGTCAAAATAAGGCTTCTTTCCAAATACAGTAATCACTCTAGGTTCGATACACTCCCGTAGGTATTCCAGGTACTTTGAGTACCAGACTACACAGTAGTTTCTCGACGCCTTGTCATAGTGAATGCTGCCGTCTCTCAATGCTCCGACTATGTAAAACATGTCAGGATTGAGAGGGAAAGTGCCCATGATAAATCTTACTCACTCAATCTTATTAATACTGAGCTAATCACAATTTCAACCTTGCGGCCGTACTCCCCAGGCGGCAGACTTAACACTTTCGCTACGGTACTGCAAACGTTCTAGACATTTGCAACACCAGAGTCTGCATAATTTACTGCTAGGGCTACTCGGGTATCTGATCCGATTCGTTCTCCTAGCCTTCGCTCCTCACTGTCGGATGCGTTCTCGTGAGGCGCCTTCGCCACCGTTGGTCCTCATAGGATTATAGGATTTTACCCCTCCCCCATGAGTACCCCTCACGTCACCCGCTCCCTAGCCTATAGGTATCTCATGCACGCATTGACGTTGAGCGCCAATATTTCACATGAGACTGTATAAGCCAGCTACGAGCGCTTTAAGCCCAATAATCGTGGACATCACTTGTGCTGCCGGTATTACCGTGGCGGCTGCCACCGGTCTTGCCCAGCACTTATTCGCCAAGCTTGCTATACTTGGCAAAAGGTTCACCGAAGTGAACCGCTCAGATTCCCCCCATCACGCTTACGCGCATTGTGGAGTTTGCGCGCCTGCTGCACGCCGTAGCGCTAGGACCCTTGTCTCAGTGTCCTTCTGGGGGCTCCTGCTCTCACAGCCCCTACGGGTAATAGGTATGGTGGGCCGTTACCCCGCCATCTGCCTGATCCGGCGCAATCCGATCGTAAAGCAGTAATGTTCCAATTCGCAACTTTTTCGACTACAACTCCTTCCAGATGTCGTAGCCTATGTGGTATTAGCCTCACTTTCGCAAGGTTATCCCCCTCTTTACGGTACGTTGATTACGTGTTACTCAGCCGTACGCCGCCGTTACAAGTGTAACAGCTGACTTGCATGGCTGTCGAAATCCGATAGCAATGCCCTCCAGCAGCATCGACTGGAGTCGAGCTCTGGAATGGCCGCTTTTAAAGCTAATTGTGCGTTCGATTTCTCTTTGCACTTCTCAAGACTACATCCAATCCCAAGCAGGAATTTTCATAAATCCGCAGCATAGCTGCTGTGGACCCAAATTTTGATGTTCGCCCCGACGGAAGAACCGCCAGGAAACACAGAATAGGTAAAGAGTATTTTAGAGGGGAAGGTATTTAAATATAACGACGACTTTTGTGCTATTTGATAAAGCCATTTTTGGTCATGTACGACTTGACAAAAGAGAAGATTTTCTTGTGGCCTTTTGTGTTAGGATGGGCGCCATCAAGCAGTAGAGAGGCGTAGTCGAGTTTGATGAATTTATTGTACAATGAAATGAAGCCGATATTCTGAGATTTACATACTTTTTTCATTGCTTCATCATACTTTTGCATTTCACTGTTTTTCAGTGATAGAGATGGATAAAACTTCATTGGATCCATCATCGAGTCAACACAAGGAACAGGACCAAGAAACAGAACATTCGGCGTGTATTTTTTGGCGATGCTTATTATTTGATTTAGGTTCTGTTCAAAGTCCTCTAAAGAAACGCGGTTCTTTCCAGTTTCTCTGATTATAGAGGCGTCGTTTCCGCCGAGTTCAATAATAAACAGTGTTGCTTCTTCATCTGACATTAATCGTTCCTTCGATTCTGACTCGAATCGTCTAAGTACCTCTTCGGAGGTGTTGCCACCGATTCCAAGGTTGAAAACGATGTAGTCGATGTCCGTATCTTTCAGGTTGACAAGATCGACTTTTTTCTCTAGATGTTCGCGCAGTAGTTGAACCCAACCGCCATTTTTGCCCCATGAGCCAAAAGTTATACTGTCACCAAAAACGAGTATCTGCACATCGACACCTACAAAAGTTTCTTCTGCTCCTTCTCATACTGATTGAGGAACTTGTAAACGTACTTCAGCCTTTTCTCGACTACCTTCTTGCCGAGCTCTGTCTTCATCTCGGGAAGAGCGATGTTAATCTTCTTGTGGTACCAGGCGATCGCCTCGTGCGGCATCTTTCCCTGTTGGCCGCAAAGCTCGAACACTCTGACAATTCCTGTCGCACCCACTCCGTCGATTTTGTCTGCATCGTAGACGATTTTGCTTTCTATGCTTGATGATGGAGTAAGTTTTTCAGAAGAATGTTCTGAGATAATCGTAAGTACTCTTTGGATTCTGTCTTGTGGATAGTTTATTCGTTCAAGAATCTGTCGCGCCCTTGATACGCTTTTGTCTACTGCAGTTGCATCGTGAGAATAATGCTCGTCTATGTCATGCAGAAGCGCCCCCAGTGACACAAGTTCAACGTCTACAGGAACGTTCTCGCTCTTCGATATCTTCTTCGCCATCTTCTGCGCTCTCCTCATCGACCGCTCGAGATGGTCTAGCCTGTTGGCTATGGATTGATCTCTGCTGTTGTCGAGCTCGATCCTCGCCTGCTCGATTGTCCTGTCTATCCATTGATTCTTCATGATAGAGAATTGCAGGGATAGTTATAAATAAGCTTGACACTTAGCCGCTTGTGCTCTTTGAAGGAATAGGAGCGCTTTGCTCTGCCGGAGCGGCTTCGCCTGTCGTTTCTTTCGGCACTGTGCGGCCTCTCAGCAACGCTTCCTTCAGCACTTTGAACTTCTCACGCTCTCTGAGAATCTGAGCTCTGCTCCCTGAAATGTTCGCCTGTGCAGACTCCAATTGTGATAATGCTGCGGTTTTTACATCTCCGAGGTTCTTGCCGGTTTCATCGAGTAGCTCTGAATGTATTATTGCAGTCCCGTCAAGTTGATCTATCATCTTGAGCAGCTCCTGTTGTCTTTCAGCCAAATCCTGTTCTGCTGCCTTCAATGCCCCTTCATTTTCCTTAAATGCTCTGATGTTCGCTTGCAGTTCTTCGTCTGCCCTTACTAGTTTATCTGCAACCTGCTGGTTTGACCATTTCTGCTGCTCTTGCTCTTTCATCCATAATTCCTTCTCGCTTTCCAGTGTCGCCCTTGCAGCTGCAATTTCCTTTTCGGCTTTTTCTTTTTCCTGTGTGATGGCTGTTCGCGCGGACTCCAGAACTTTCATGCGCTCTTCAACGCCACGCTGGACTCCTGCTTGCACCTCAGCATCTACGGACTGCTCTCTTGCGTTGACAGAATCCTGCAGCGCGGCTGTGGCTTTTTCCTGCGCTTCCAGAAGCTTCTCTCTTTGTGCCAGATCTAACGCCCTTTTCTTGACTTCCTTCTCCTGTGCATCGAGATTGTCCTCTTTGGTTCTGATATTGTCTTCGCGTTTCTGGACGGATTGTTCTTTTGCAACTACAATAGTTTCTCTAGAGCCTATCGCTGTCTGTAGACCCTTGAGCCTTTCAATCCCATCCTTTAATTCTGCAAGCTTCTTCTCTATTGTCTCTTTTTCTTGCTTGCGCTCTTCCTTTAGCTTGTCTAATTCTGCTCCGAGTCGAAGCAGAGCGCTGTGTAACTGTGGTGTCTTCTTCTGGGCGACCTTCAAGTCGTCTTCAGATACCTCGATACCTCCAATCTTCGGCATTTTATCACATCCTAGTTATCGGCTCAGTTCATCCTGATATTTATATGTTGGCAATTGCTTTGCCTTTAGTCTATTAGCGTGCCTACCTTCTTTCCTGCTATCGCAGCAGAAAGCTCTCCCTCGATCGGGTTTCCGTCTAGGTCTCTGATTCCGATTATCTGCACGGAACGGCCGCGCTTCAGGCTCTTGATCGAATCGAGCTTGCCGCCCATCAATCCCGTGACATCTGTTGCAGAGGCGCTCTTCTTCGTTTTTACGCCGCTGAGCTGTTCAACCCTCAAATGCTTTATCACGTCGCCTTTGTTTGGCTGAACATCAGGCTTCAGCGTTCCTGGCCTCAGAACTCCTGGAACATCTGTGCAGAATATTCCGCGGGACCCGGCAGGAAGGGCGTTGAGTATCTCTATCAGCATGTTGTCGCCGGAAAGTATGGAACGCTTCCTTACTGAATCTGGAACACCGTCGCCGTGAAGCCCGACCTTGAACCCAGAAGTAAGATAGCTGTATATAAGCTCGAAATTAACCATGACAACTGCTCCGCCTTCCAGTTTTCTGAAGTGAGACGAGGCTGAAAGCGGCATGAGCGCGTGCTTATACGGCTCTGCGCGCATGCAGTCCCTCAGTTCTGCCATCTGCTTGTCTATTATGTATGAAACTGTTGCCCACTCTGCCTGTTTCCCCTCTAGCGCATCCTGCAGGTTGTCCCTCTTGATGCCAAGGCTGTTCTGTTCGGCATACTCGTGAGCCTTTCTGCCTCCGCCAAGAATGATCACAGCGGCTGTCTCTGGAGGAATTTCCCTAGCTATGAGCGGAAATACCTGTGATGAGTAGTCTTTCTTCCTTTTCTTGTCGCTGAAAGAAGACCCCCCTATCTTTACCACGACAAAATTCTTCTGAGCCTCTTGGACTTTCTGCGCGGTGGTAGTGGTTTCTGACATAATTAGGCTCGGTTTCTGATAATATATAGAGCTTCGCAATAAGCTTTAAATACGGCCTCTCGTCACTTCTTCCTTACATACATTTCTTCGACAGCTGAGATGACCACTTCGGTGTACTTGTTCTGCGGCATCATTTCGATGTAGCGCTTGACCGCGTCTTTCGCCTTTTCTCCATATTGGGTGGCGATCGACTTTGCGTAGTCGATGCCCTTGTACTTTTCTATCAAGTCCCTCAGGAAGAATATTTCCTGCTCGGTCTTGGCCTTCCTTGGCTTCCTGTATATCTCATCAACCCTTTTCTTCTCATCTTCCGTGGCGTTCTTGTAAGCGTAAAGCATCATCAAGGTGAGTTTTCCTTCGTAAAGGTCGCCGAAGTTCTTCTTCCCGAATTCTTTCTCGTCCGCAATCATGTCGAGTATGTCGTCGACGATCTGGAATGCGACTCCTGCGCTTTGCCCTATCTCTTTTAGCACATCGAGATCCTTCTGTGTGCATTTTCCGGTCAGCGCGCCGAGCTGCATGGGCCCATATACCGTGTAGTAGCCGGTCTTGCTGTCCGCGATTCTGTAGTACAGGGCCTCGTCCGCTTTCTTCAGGCTCTTTGTATGGTGGATGAACTGATTTTCTATGTATTGGCCTTCTACCGCGTATTGAAGCATGTCGTAAAACTTGTCATAGACTGGATTTCCTTTTTCTGGCCCTCTTTGGATTATGTAATCCTTAAGCATCTTCCACATCGCCATCTGGCCCGTGTTGCTTGCGTTGATAGTGTGTATTGGCCCGTATATCCTGTGTGCTGCAGGAAGTCCTCTCCTCAGCTCAGAGTCGTCTTCCCAGTCGTCCTGCATTAGCACCCAGTCCTCTGAAAGCTGCTGGGCGGCAGCCGGAAGTATTGCATCTTCTAGAGTGGATCCATACAGATGGGCGGTGAGAAGAAGGAGCCCCGGCCTTCGGTATTTACCCTGTCGATCTATGTAGTCGCGCATTATCTTGTAGTGAGGAGCGGGCTCTTTTATCGGGATATATTCGCATATCTTCTTGTAAACTGGTTCGCGATATTGCTCTACAAATTCCTTGAAGTTCATACTAAGTCATCTATGTTGTTGCAACACCTTTAAAGCGGTGGTATTTAAAGCTAACTGCCGTTTCGTCAGGCGCTAAAGAAGCTTTCCGGTCCATTTCGCGACAACTTTGGCAAGTTCGGCCTCTTTCCCGTACATGCCATGGTTTGCACCATCGATAATGCTTGAGTCGAACTGCATCGATGAAGCCTTCTTTGCGAGCAATTTGGCGTAATTCTTAGCTGGCGTCCAGAGCCATTCCTCCTTGCTGCCGAGCACTGCAAGGATCGGGAGCTTTATCGCCGAAAATTCGCGAAGGGGACCCCCGTAGTTGAATAGCCTCGCCTCCACGTTTTTTGTGTCTGCTACCGAAAGGAACCTTCTTGCAGAGAACCCTTGCCAGGAGTATTGCAACGGCTTGTCGGCCTGCCTGTCCTTCATCATCTTCTTCGCCGTGAGAACTGCACTGTTGAATTTCCTTCCTAGTTCTTTCTTTGTGATGTGGTAGTCGTCGCCAGGGCCTATGAATACCATGCCGAGAACGTCCCTGTTCTTTTTCTTCCATTGATAATAAAGAATTTTCTGGCTGCCTGTGCTGTGCCCGATAAGTATGAATTTCTTGTAGCCGAGTTTTTTGAGGGTGGATATGGCTCCGCCGATGTCCTTGACAGAATCCTCGAACCTCTCGAAGCTCGTCCCGGCTATGATGTACTTTTTCCCTTTCTTCACTCGTGATACTATGTCGTGGCCCCTTGTGTTAATCGAGAAAAAGGAGACGCCGAGCTTTGCCGATGCTTTTGCAATTGCCAGCTTCATCGGAGTCATCCCCATGTTGCCGGTCATTCCATGCAGAAACACAATACAGGCTTTGCCCCTGCCAATGAGGAATCCATCGAGGACAAAACCATCTGTCGTCGTGAATCTTATAATCCGGCCACTTATCCGAGTGATAACCATTACAACACAACAATGATGTATAATCAATTATCAATCCAGTGCATCATAGGTATAAATAGTTTACAGGAGAAGCTCTTCGCGGGCAATTTGATGGAGAATAATGCTGCTGATGAAATTGATCTGCAAAAGGCGATTGAACTGGTCAATGGCAATAAATCAGTATTCGTCTGGATAGGCGGGTGGACGAACACTCCGCTTGCCGATCTTCTCGAGATAGACAGGTCGAAGGTCGTTGATGCTAATCCTTTTGAACTGATGAGCAAGGAGACATATCCTGAGCAGCTGCGCGGCTACGAGAAGCCGATATTTGTATGTCACCATGGCATTGCAAGCTACGAACTTGTCAAGGAGCTTGCGAGCGAAAACATAAAGGGCTACAGCCTCGCAGGAGGGATAGAAAAAATAAAAGATAGAGCCTAGCGCCCCTGATGCAAAATGCTGAAAATACAAGTAGTCCGTGGTTCTGGCTCTGAGCTAAGCCTTGTTCTATACGCTGCATATACGGTCAATGGAACTGAGCATAGCGCCTCGCTTCATGATTGGTCTTATGGCGAGCAAGAGCGCTTCATCTTCAATGTGACTGCCAAATCGCACAAAGAGCTCGAAAATGGCGTAAAGGAACAAATCATGAAGTATATCGAAACATATTTCATGGAATCAATACTCGAACTCGTCACATCAGGCAATGAGTTTGCGCTCTATACGGTACCGGGACACGGCAAGGTATCACCAATAATACACGATGCCTCTTTCGTAAAGGAGGTCGCAGGAGGCAATGGAAAAAATGGAAATAAGAGCTGCGGCACTCTTGTAATAACGATAAAGGAGAGCGACGTTCGCACTTGCGCGATGCAGCAGCGTACGAAGGTTAAGACCTGAAGGGCAATCGTCAATCGTTGAAAGCGCTATAAGGATTAAATATGCGCCGAGCCGCAGACTTCTTTCGTGGAAGTAGGAAGAATACAGGGATGCGAGGCTATGAAAGAGGGTTTAGTCTCTCGATTCGCGGATTTGATAACCCGGCTTCCAAAAGGAGATGCAGATTTTCTCAGGGACATGCTAACGGGGATAGTCTATACTGTTTGCAACGGCATAAGGCTCGGGCTGCGCGAGAAGGAACGGCAGGAGTGGAAGATACCGACACATGACTTCGTCCGTTTTAACCGCATGCTGCTGGACATGAACGAAGACGACAGAAGAACCGCCGCTATGTTGGTGGCGGATTCGGAAAAATACGCGATAAAGATCGCTGAAGAAGGTTTGTCAAGAGACGTCCAGACGTTTTTACTAGATACGATGAGTGATGCGAAGCGCATTTTCTGGTTAGACCCTTCCTTTTGATTCACCTTTTACTACGCCGCTCGCTATCATGTGCGCAAGCCTTAGGAGAGCGGCGGAATGCTCGACAAATTTCCTCGCTTCTGGAAGTTCCATGGTCGTCTGCGCGAAAAAGGCGCCGACTTTATAGACCGGAAGCTTCTTCTGCAGCGCCATAAGCTTCAATCTTTGTGTTACGTCTTTGTGCTCCAGCTTCGAGAAACTTTTCAGCGCGCCTATGAGCTCGGGCGGGTGCGGCCGCCTTCTCGTTACAGAAAGCATCTTTGCCCCGGTTGCCTTCTCCACCTTCTTGATGTCGATTATGTTCAGTCCTGCAAAGCCTATTCCGTTTACTGCGATTAGCCGTATTTGATCCCTAAATCTTGTCCTCTTGAAAAGGCCTACTATTTTTTCGGTTGCGTCTGTGCCGTCTCTCGCCACTTCGGCGGCAACAACTCCCTCTACGATGCCTTTCCTTGCAACAATTCCAAGCGCTAGCGCTTTCTTTGCGATCAGCGGCCCGCAGGCGACAGCGAGTATTCGTATTCCTTCCTTCATTTCAATCCAGCCTGCTCCAGCACCTCTTCGTAGGCGGAAGGCAACTCCATGATGCCTTTATGCTCGTGCATGTGTGATTTCCCTTGCTCTATTATTATTTTGCAGCCCAATTCTTTCTCAAACACTTCAGAATCGCGATAGGCAACATAGGGGTCAGTTGTAGAGAATATTGCTGTTATGTGCTCGGCGTTCTTCCTCGCAAGTTTCCAGTTATAACCGTCTGAAAGCCACCTTGCCCCCATCTCTTTTCCATATCGCCGGTCTGAAGCCTTTAGGCTTGGCCATGGCGCCACGAGCACTGCGCCTCCAACCTTCTTTTTGTGCCCCAGTGCAAGATATTTCATTATCGCATTCGCCCCTGTGCTGTGGCCTATCAAGAAGGTCTTGCCATTTGGTTCTCTGACAAGTTCTGCAAGCGCAGCAACCCATTCGTTTGGCATTGGGTCGAGCGTGTTCGGCATTGCAGGTATCGTCACTTCGAAGCCCTTCTTTTCGAGAAGGTTTCCAAGCCAAGGATACCAGCCCTGTTTTGGGTGGCCCTGCCATCCGTGTATTATGAATGCCCTGTTTGCCATGAAACCATAACGGATTGCATCATATTAATTGTTTCGAGCTTTTCAAAGTCCGAATCATCCATTCTGATTTTTAAGGAAAAGGCATAGCGTAAAAGCCTATGCGCTGATGTTGTTATGTGATACCATGGAAATAGCAACAGAGGCGGCTTGCCAGGACGGCAAGGCCGTGGTGGAGGCAAAGGCGACCACAGAGCTAGGCATCACGCCGACATCGGCAGTGCCAACCCTTCCGAAGATAAGGAGAGAGAATAGGGAACAGCAGTGGCAGAGAGCGCCGGACACCACGAATAGCCAGTTGCGCCAAAAGTTGCTTAGACAGTACACGGCTAGGGCTTGCATAGACCCACAGACGGCACAGGTGGTAGTCGATGCGGCGGTAGGCGGAGGCCAGTTGCTTTTAGGCTATCTGATGTACAAACTGGCAAAGAGGGCGCAGGACAAGCATCCTTGCGACTGCTCTGGGAAGAAGAGCGCTGGTGAGAAAGAGGACGAGGCCGGAATCGATGGCAAAAAGAAGAAAGAGAAGGCCAAAGCAGAGCAGAGCCGCCAGAAAAAGCATGACGACTACGATCCCTCGGTAGCATAACGCGGTTTAATGCGAGCGTCATTGACGCTCCATTTTATTTTTGTTTTTACGTCAATAAAACAAACAAATAAATAGCGGGATTTGCTTAATACTGTTATGGAAAACCTGCAGGTTGGCAGATTCGCGCGGCTTCTTGAACGCTACGGATTCGGCAGCGCAAGCGCACGCAGCTTTAGGTCCTCGTTCGACCTCATCGCAAGCAGAAAGGGCAAACTCCTGATAATGAAGTTCGTGGACAACATAGATTCATTGAGCCCAGGCGAATCGAAGACCCTGAAGAACATGGGGAGCTTCTTTGACGCAGATGTGTATGTGCTTTTCAGGAACAGGAAGGGATCCAAAGAAGACACCGATACTGTATACACGAGACATGGTGTTTCGTGTGTCCCGAGCAAGTCTCTCGAGTCGCTCCTGGAAGGAAAGCGCATGATGAAGGCACAGAGATTCATGAAGAGGCGCTATAAGATAGACGGATATGAATTGCACAAGATGAGAAAGCTTTACAACATGAGCATGAGCAGCCTTGCCGACAGCATAGGCGTATCAAAGGAGAGCATATATCGATATGAGAAATCGGACAGCTATGCCACAGAGTCGAGCGTGAAAAAGCTGGAAAACTTCTTCAAAACAGAGATGACGTTGAACGAGGATCAGGAACAGGACGACCGGAAAAACGCGCGGAAGGACATGAAGATGACGGACAAACTCGACATCTCGCTTCTTGACCTCGAAAAGGCGCCGTTCCACATGTTGGCAAAGAGGCATTCGAGATATGAAATCGGCCATCAGATGGATACGCGGACCATGAAGAAGCTCGCGCTCTTTTATAAAGAGGTGTCGGAGATCCTTCCGGAAGACTATCAGTTATTCATCGGAAAAAAGAAAACAAAAGAGCAGATAGGCGGTGTTGCAGCGATCAGCATGGACGAGCTGTCCAAGCTTACAGAAGAGGCAGAGCTCATTGGACTGATACAGGAACGTTCGAAATAAGACTTGGTTTATGGTATTTTTCTTTCAAAACACTTCTTTACCTTCCGTGCCTTGAAAATGAGAAGATCGTGAGGCCTCAACGAAGACCTTACGGCAGCCGGCTCTGTCTCGGATGATGGTTTGACCAGAGTCTCCCTCCTAAGAAATACTGACGGAAGAAGCGATGTGACTGAGCTTTCGACGACTGCCATAAGCGTCAACTTTTGGAGTACTGAACAAAGGTCGTGACCTTGCCGAACTTGCGGCTGATGTTGTCTGATATGTATCGAACGATGTCCTTCGGTTCTTTCTCGTTCATGAAGCGCGCTTTGACAATGTAGCCGCAGTCACCTTCCGTAAGGTAGACTTCCTGCACGTTCGGAAGATCCATTAGTTTCATTGCGAGACCCTCCGCATCAGCATTCGGCCGTGGTTCTATGAAGTAGAACCTGTGAAGTGCTGCTTTCTTCTTTGCTCCGCTAGTTTTTGTGTTTTCTTTTTCCATCTACCCACCTGAAATGTCTAAACTGTGTTAGCAGTTTTCTGAAATGCAAGGACAAAACCGCTCTCGGAATGCCTTGACCTCTGCTCCTTGTCGCACCCTTTTATGTGAACTAGAAATGCAGCCGCATCGCTGTGCTTTGCAGGGCACATCCAGCATTCGTATGCTGCCTTCTCTTCGGCGCCCAAAATGGCTCTCTTTACCCCATCCATCAATCCCATGTTATACACCCAAACCATAAACGGTGACGGGCGGGAGCAAAACTGGTGTGGTTGGACGACTTCCATTGGTGGAAGAAGTATGTTCGCCCCCAAGTACCATCCCATTCACCTAAGTATATTTACGGGTTTTCTGATTTATATACCTTGTTTTATTATGAAATTTATTTGCTGATTTTTTAGATTTTTAACACTGGCAGAATCACGTTTACTATCTCCATATGAATTTATAATGCTGTTTTGTATCGAGATTTCTCAAGGGGAGCAAACCCTTTATCGGTTTGATTATGATTGCGTGTGCTTCGTGCGGATGATTATGCCTGACAAGATTTACGTGCCACTTTACCCCTGCTGCAAGTGATTCTTCTTTGGTTTTTCCAAATGATATGGAGAAAACGCGGTAACTCCCACTCATCAGAACTATCATCGGCGTCCTATTTATGAAAGGTAGCGCTTCATTTTCGCTCATGCTGTGCTTCCGTTGCTCTGGAAAAATCTTGCTGACTGTATTTTTGTCAAAGCTGTAACGCATGAAAAATGTGCTGAGAACGCCGCCTGAATTCTGGATTGCAATGGTAAACCTGCTTATGATTCCTCTTCGCACCAGTCTAAAAACCCTATACCTTATTGTTGCCTCCTTTATGTCCAAGGACTTGCCAATATCCCTATAACCAATCCTGGAATTTTCGTCGAGTAGCTTCAGAATCGCCCTGTCCGTTTTGTCGATTTTTGCATCGACTTTGATGGCGTTAACAAAGGTGCTGTCTAACGGCATATAACCCAAGAGGTTCGATATGAACTCTGATGGCCTCAGGGCAGGCACATAATCTGAAAGGTTTGATGCTAAATCAGTCTCCCATTTGATATAATTTGTAGGCGTATCTGCAGCGGCAAAAATTAGTAGGTTGAATGCGCCTTTGGTAAGGTAAACGTCATGCGCAACTGGATCACTTTTGAACAGGTTTACAAGAAAATCTTCTGGTGGTTTCTTTTCAAATTTAATATAAATGATGTGGCGTTCAGCAAAACCCAGCTTGTCAAAATCTATTTCTAACGTAAATCTGACATCGAACTTCTTTATGAGCCTCTCCACTAGCCTGTTTGCGGTTACCACAGAGCAGTCGGCTGTTTTTGCTAGATGTGAAAGGCTGGCTCTGGCATTCACGCTCAACTCCCTTAGAATCAGTTTCTCCTTGCTGCTCACCCACTGGTCATCGATAGACATATGTCCATTATCTCAATAAAGCATTAAAATGTTTGGTATAAAAATCTGAAAATAATGTAAATGGATTTAAGAAAAAGTGCTTGTTTTTATACAAGCCTTACAAAGTTGTGGTTATGAATGTCAGGCAAAAAGCCATGCTCGCGCTCGCATTTGTAGTGCTAGAACTTTCCTTCTGGTCGATATTCCTGAAGATAGGAGGAAGCAGCATAGGGATAATACCGCAGCTGTTCTACGGCTTCCTTGTAGGATTTATCGTTTCATTGGCAGTAAGCTTGATCGTCGACAAAGGAAGGGGATTAGTGTCGATTGCGAAAAACCGGAATATGCTTCTTGTCATAATCGTTATCGGGCTCCTTAATAATGCGTTGACGCAACTTTTCCTAGGCATGGGCACCCTCGGAACAAACCCAAGCATAGGCGCAATCGTTTACCGAAGCTACATAATACTGGTGGCACTGCTTGCGCCGATAATAATAAGACAGAAGGTAAAAAAGATGCAGTGGCTTGCGGCCATCATCAGCTTCCTTGGCATCTACATAATCCTCAGCGGCGGCACGCTCTCCACTTTCAATGCATCGACATTGCCTTTCATAGCGATGTTATTGGTTTCCGCGCTCTGCACTACCTTCTCAGCTCTTTTCATGAACAAGTATACATTCAATGTGCTTGGGGCTGTGGTCATGTTTAACCTATCCTCGCTGATTTTCATGGCGCTGCTTGCGTTTGCAACCCACACTAGCTTGGCTATCTCATTTGCAGCGGGCCCGGCAATATCCGTAATATTCCTTGGTATTTTTGCATATGGCATAGGCTCTAGCCTGGTCTATTATTCAATCAAGGTTTATGGCCCGCTCTTATTTGGAAACGTGATTCTGCTAGTACCATTCCTGTCGGTATTTTTAGCTGCGCTGATAACTGGGACCCAGATAATGACATACTATCTTGCCGCAGCAGCTCTAATCAGTGCCGGCGTAGTGCTACAGCGGCGTTACTTTGGAGCCGTCGAACGTGCAACATCGAAAAAATTGCCGGAAGGGCTTACGATCTTTGACATCACTGGAGCGTTTGTAGGCAACAAAAGCCCAATAATCACAAACCAGATAATGTGGGGCAATAGAGCTCTCGCAATAAAGCTCGGCAAAATCGAAGAATATGATCATGCACAGACAGAAGAGGTATTCAAGAAAAGGGATTGTATAGCCTTCACAAATATCGAGCCGCATAAAGATGTAAGGCAGGAAGAGATGGAATTTATAAAAGAGACTTTGGGAGTGGGCTCAGAAGAAAGAGTGCTTGTTGCCATAGGCGATCCAAAAAGGCTGGAGAGCGCGTTCGAGGATGTGCATAAAGCTTATAGTAAGTTTGCGTCAGAAGAGTAGTTCAGAACAGCAGAAGAATCAGGTTGCCGAAAAGGATAGAGATGACAAAGCCAATGAATATCGGCAACGCCAACGGCATCGCCTGCCTGTAGACAGGGAACTTTCCCTTTATGCGAAGCTTCTGCATCTTTTTCATTATGTTGTATGTGACAAGCCTGTCGAATCCCTTGACCTTCTTTCTTGTCGCCGCTATCTCGCTCTTCTTCATCATGCTGAGCGCGACTATGTCGCCTTCCTCGAACTGGCTTACCGGTATGAAGGATATCATCGAATCCATGATCGGCCTCTCGAAAGCTATTGTCAGCGATGAACCTATCATCAAAGCGGCCATTACCACTATTCCGGCAATGCCCAGGTTTGCCTCGAGTATCAAGAATACTGTGAAGATCCCATATGCGCCCAGCGTCATCAGCGACTTTGCAAGATCCTTCCTTGTTATGCTGCTCCAGAATCTCTTCCCCATCATTCTCGCAGCTCTTGGTACATAATAAACAGGGATCATCAGCAGCGCTATGATCCCAGTCGCGACGAACACTGACAGTATGAATGGCAGGCCAAGCTGCGCATTCTGAATTAGATATGCTGCAGGTTGTACTGGAAGTATCAATGATATTGCCGCAAGCTCAATCACGTCGGCTGCGCCAAGCTGGCCGATCTTGTAGACAAGATAACCAAGCGCTGATACGGCGGCCGCGATCGCTGCGCTCTCTATTATGATCATGGAGTTGAGGTATGATATGGTGAACAGTACTCCTACAATGACAGTTGCATATGCGTATACGCTCGGGACGTTTCTCTTGTTGAAGATGTCGAAGAGCATGTAGATTAGCGCGATGACAAATGCTACGCCTATTCTCAACATAAGCAACTGGTCCATGCTTAGAGTAACCTGAGCGAGTTTTTATATTTTTGCGATTACCTTTCCGAAAATGCTTTCCTTGCCGACTGGTCCGAAATTCCTGCTATCGATGCTGCGGGGGGCATTGTCACCGACCACAGAATATCTGCCGGACTTGATGCGGCTTATCCTTTTCAGAAGCTTGATTGGTTTGCTAGGATGCGATAGGACAACAACGTCGCCAGTGCCAAAAGTTGACCAGCGGCTTACGATTACATAGTCGCCGTCGTGAAACGATGGCTCCATGCTTTTGTCATGGACCTTGTAGATCGAGATCGGGAAGCACATCACATCTGCGGCATTATTATTTCTTCGTTTGTCGGGTACGCTGACTTGACCCTCTTGGTCTTTACATCCTTCGTCTTCCAGAACCACTCCGCGAACTGCTGTACCTTTGAGAGAAGGTCCTTTGCCGTATTCACGTCAGCATCCTGTTTCGCCTTCGACGCTGCCTTCATTATGTCCCAGACGAGCTTGTGCACCTCCGGTGTCGCCATTTCCGGCTTTATGTAGTCGCCCCATATAATCCTTATCTCGTGCTTGACAAGCTCTGCGTGCTGCTCTTTCACGGTCACGTACCTAATCATCTTGTTCCTCGTGCTGGTGTCTGTGGGCGGGACTTGTGCGGTCTCTGCTATCAGCATGTCCATCCTTAGGACAGTATGGGCGGCCACCTGCGCCTGGTGCGGATCGTATATTCCGCAAGGTATGTCGCAGTGCGCTTCTACTGTTTCGAATCCGATAACCTTATCCGCGGCCGAGAGCACAAGCTTTGCCGCTGCGTTCAATGCATCCATAATAACACCCATAACGATTATAGCATAAAAGGTTTAATAGTCTTCTACTAGAATCTGAATATCGCTTTTTCGGAATTGCTATGATAAACTACAAAGAAATAGAGGCTAAGTGGCAGAAGGCGTGGGCAGACGCCAAGATATTCGAGCCAGAGATAAACGACAAAGAGGGCATAATGGTCATCAACGCCTTCCCATACGTCAATGCCCCTCTCCATATAGGCCACTTCCGCTCATACGGCACTGCTGAGGCTTATTCGAGATACCTTAGGCTCAGGGGCTTCAATGTCCTCTTCCCGTTCGGCTTCCATGCCACCGGAACGCCAGTCACAGCATTTGCAAGAAGGATAGCCAACAAAGATCAGGACCTCATCGATGAGCTTGAGAAACTTTATCACATACCACACGAAGAAGTTGTGAAAATGTCTGATCCTGCCTACATAGCAGAATACATGATAAAAAGGCAGGAGAGAATCCTCGGGATATCAGGTCTTGGCATAGACTGGAGGCGCAAATTCATAACCATAGACCCGATATTCAGCAAAATGGTTGAGTGGCAGTTCCAGAAACTCTACGAAAAAGGCTACCTTATCAAGGGAAAACATCCGGTTGCGTGGTGCCCTCTGGAAAACCATGCTGTCGGAGAGAACGATACGAAACACGATGTGCATCCGAAGATCGAAGAAGTGGTCGCGGTCAAATTCAAGGACACGGCTTCTAACATTTATTTCGCATGCGCCACATACCGGCCGGAGACAATCTACGGAGTTACAAACCTTTTTGTCAATGAAAAGGTTGATTATGTAATTGCAGAGATAGAGGGAAACCAGCACTACATGTCGAAGGGAGCTGCAGACGCGCTGCAGCGTCAGCTTAAGATTAACGTCATTGGGACAGTGAGTGCTGCCGATCTTCTGAAGAAGAAGGCGATAAATCCGGTTACGAAGGAGGAGGTGCCGGTGCTGCCGGGCTATTTCGTAAAGCCCGATGTCGGAACAGGCGTGGTGATGAGCGTGCCTTCCCACGCGCCTTTCGATTATGTGGCTCTCGACAGACTTCGAAGTGCAGGGTATCCGCTTCCGAAAATCGAATACAAAAAGATACTTGAGATAGAAGAGGACAAAGGCAAAAGAATAGGCCGCACTCTGCAGCCGAACGAGGCAAAAGGTCGTGTGCTGCATCCAGAAATACCTGCGCTTGCTTACCTCGAGCTTGTCGCTGCGAAAATCGACTCCGATGACAGCGCGATCGAGCGTGTAACAAAGATGGTGTACAGAGAAGAGGCGCGACACGGAATCATGCTTGTCGGTGCTTACAAGGGCAGAAAGGAACCAGAGGCCAGAGAAGGGCTGAAGAACGACCTCGTCAGGAGCGGAGACGCGCTTCTCACATATGAGATAACAAACGATGATCCAGTTTACTGCAGGGACGGCACAAAAATCGTCGTGAATGTGGTGACGGATCAGTGGTTCATCAATTACGGAGATGGCGAATGGAAAAAGGGTGTGAGAGACAAATTAAAGGGAATAAAAATATATCCGAAGAAGTACGAATCAGTATTTTCGTCTGCTGTAGACTGGCTTGACCTCAGGGCAGCCGAGAGAGCGCACGGACTAGGCACAAAGTTTCCATACAACCCAGAGCATATAATCGAATCGTTGTCGGATTCTACAATCTACATGGTGTTCTACACATTTAGCAATGTGCTCAGGCAGAACAACATAAATGCAGAACAGCTCAAGCCAAAATTCTTCGACTATGTGCTCAATTCTGTAGGGGACATTTCAGATGTGTCCAAGGACACCGGCATAGACGAAGTAACGATAAAGAAGTGCAAGGAATCGTTCGAGTACTGGTATGCGAGGACTTCAAGCCACACCGCCACAGAGCACGTCTATAACCACCTTGTCATGTATCTCTACAACCATCTTGCAGTCCTTTCTGAAAGATTCTTCCCGAAACAAGTCGCAGTCAACGGAATGCTGCTGTTTGAGGGAGAGAAGATGAGCAAAAGCCTCGGCAACATAGTTCCTCTTGAAGACGGAATCGCAAAGTATGGAGCCGACGCGCTCAGGGCGATATGCGTAACCGGTTCTGAGCTCGACAGTGTAAGCGATTTCACACCGAGTGCCGCAGTGGGAGTCATGCAGAAGAACGAATTTCTTATGGGGATAATCGACACGCTCGGAACTATGAAGGTTGGTGAGCTCGAGCCTATGGACTTCTGGTTGTACTCGAAGCTCAACAAAAAAGTAAAAGATGTTACAGACGCCATGGACAACATAGAGTTCAGAGGAGCGTTCAATGAAGCATACTACAACTCGATTGGAGAACTGAAACAATATCTTGACTTCGGCGGAAGAAACCAAATTGTGATGAGAGACTTTCTGAATTCGCTTGCGATAATGATAGCTCCGATCATGCCGCACATGGCAGAGGAGTTCTGGCAGAAGCTCGGCAACCCGCCGCTTGTTGCACAGCAAAGGTGGCCGGAGGCCGACGAGAGCATGATAAACAGCAAAGTGGAGAAGATAGTCGACGTAGTTGCCGGCGTTATCGACGATGCTGCTAACGTCCTTCTGCTCACTTCGAGAATTGATGCAAACAAGGGAAAGAGGCCGAAGGAGTTCAAAGTGATTATAGCCGATGACTGGAAAAGAATAGCGCTGACGCAGCTTGTAGAGCTTAGAGAGCTTTCGAAGGTCATGAAGAGCGATCAGATGTCGAATGTCGACAAAGAAAAGGCATCGAGATTCCTCGGACCGTTCATGAGCAAGCTCCAGACGTTGCACAAGCCGATCGAGATGACCAGCGATGAGCTCTATGCCGGGTTCGTGAGCTCACGCGACTACATAGGCAAGAAGCTTGGCGCTGACGTGACGATAGAGAGAGAATCCTCTTCTGCCTCGCAGAGGGCGTCGAGAGCGATGCCGGACAAACCAAGCATAGATATAGTTTGGGGTTGATTTATCGCTGATTCCATGGCGGAGGGCCTTTTGAAAAAATATGACACTTTTGTATTCGACTGGGACGGTACGCTGAACAATTCCATCAGGGTGTTCTCGCAAAAATTCGATCCCTATTGGAAGTACAAGAAGGTCAAGCAGGGAAAACTGAATCTCAACAGAAAGCCCGGACGCGCCGAGATGAGCAAAGTCCTCATCAGAAGAAAGGCAAGCGGAATAGAACAGAGGGTGCTTGTTCCGATTGCCGACATATCGTTGTTTTTCATAAGGCCAAGATTGTATGATGGAGCTGCCGACGTCCTTCAAGAATTGAAGAAAAGAAAAAAGAAGATTGCGCTTTTCACAAACGGCGCCACCTACAGGGTGATGAAAGAGCTCCGGCATCTTGAAATAGAAGATTATTTCGAGATAATAGTCAGCGCACAGGACCTGAAGTCGCTGAAGCCGAACCCGCTCGGTTTGCTGGTGGCTATGAAAGCGCTGAAGGCAAAGAGGAACAAGGTCCTCTACATCGGCGACATGATTGATGACATAGTGATGGCAAGATATGCGAATGTGGATTCGTGTGCGATTGCACAGGGATTCGACAAATACGAAGACCTCAAAGACGCAAATCCAAAATATATCTTCAAGAGTATAGGGCAGTTCAGAAAATCGCTAAAGTAAAAAGCAGGAGGGACCTTTTGTCCCAACCTGAGAGTCATTTACGTCTGACCTTGCACCATCCGCACTGGCATGGACCGCTGCAGTTGCAATGCCTTATTCTGACGGTCTTTGCAGGGCGCCTGCCATTCAGACATTCCGTCTGATGGTAGCCCTTCACTTTCAGACCTGCAGCCTCTAGCTGCATTGCCAACAGCGCCAGATGCCTACGCTTGTGCTCGCTCGGAGAACGCCATATTTTATCGGCGTCTGCCCTTGCCCACTCTGCGTTTACGGAACCTAGCTTCTGTGTAGCTCCATATGAGCTGTTGTTCTGGTTCAGGTCGTCGGTACCTGACTCTAACCCGCTTTCGTATCCTTGTTGAGACATTCATTTCACCACCGCAATCTTGTGAGATTTGAAGCTCACGCTCAGTTTGCGATCACCACGAAAAATTCGGCCGTTGTTTATAGTGTTGGCAGAAACACTCTTCCCGTAATATGTTTATGTAAGTATAAGTTTATATACTTTACTACACAATATATTACCTACCCGCTACGTATCCATGTGGGTTCTTTCAACCACGAAAGATTGGGTGCGCCTGAAAGGGCGCGCCCGTTTTTGGGGCAAAAATGGCGCCATTTTTCTGCGGCACAGCAAGGTATTTAAAGCTGAAAAACCAATCATTTTCAGGCGATTGGTAAGCCTACTTTTTCGACGGCAAAATACGAGGGTTTTAGCGTGGCTGATGTAGAGTACAGTGCGAAAGACATTATGGTTCTTTCTGGACCGCAAGGAGTCAGAAAAAGGCCTGGAATGTACATAGGTTCCACTGGAAGCCCTGGCTTCATCCATCTGCTTTACGAGGTGCTTGACAACGGAGTAGACGAATGCCTTGCAGGGTACGCCAACACCATAGTAATCAGGCTGACTAGAGAAGAAGACATAGACGTGGCAGAGATCGGCGACAACGGAAGAGGCATACCTGTCGACATAATCCCCAAGGTTGGGAAGCCTGCCCTGGAAGTCATACTCACATCGCTCCACAGCGGCGCAAAGTTCGAAAACAAGGCCTACCAGGTTTCTGGAGGTCTCCACGGAGTAGGACTTACAGTAGTAAACGCGCTTTCGGAGTACACAGAGGTCACAGTAAGGAAGAATGGCAAACTCTATCGACAAAGGTTCTCCAGAGGAACCGTCAGCACACCGCTTGAGGAACTGGGATCCGCAGAAGGCACAGGAACGGTGATAAAGTTCAAGCCAGACAAGGAGATTTTCTCTGCGAGAAGCTTCGACACCATCCAATTAACAGAAAGGCTTCGAGATTTGGCTTACCTTAATCCTGGCTTGAAGATAATACTCATAGACGAGAGGGAAGAGCCGAAGAAGCAGACAGAATACTACTCGAAGGACGGCCTTCTGGACTTCCTTGCACATATGCGCGGCACAAGAGAAGCGATTTCGAAGCCGATAACTATGGTAAGGCAGCAGGACCACACAAAGGTCGACATAATACTGCAATACGTCAACAGCTACAACGAAGACCTTCTCTCTTTTGTCAACAAAATCAAGACTGCCGAAGGAGGAACGCACGTGACCGGTTTCCACGCAGCGCTGACGAGGGCGATTACCACTTACAACCAGAAGATTGCTAAGAAGCAGAAGAGCATTGCGCTTGAAGGAGAGGACACAAGAGAAGGGCTTGTAGCCATAATCTCTGTGATGATGCAGAATCCTGAGTTCGAAGGGCAGACAAAGGAAAAATTGGGAAATGTCACGATAAAAAATATAGTTGAAAACACGCTTTACCAAGAAATGCTTAGGTATTTGGAGGAAAATCCCGAGCAGGCAGGAAAAATAATGGAAAAGGTGTACACAGCTGCAGAAGCGAGAGAGAGCGCGAGGAGGGCAAGGGAGCTTGCAAGGAAAAAGGGCCTTTTCGAAGGAGCAGTTCTACCTGGAAAGCTAGCAGACTGCACCGAATCTGACCCGGAAAAGTCGGAAATATTCATAGTAGAAGGAGAAAGCGCAGCAGGTTCAAGCAAACAGGCTCGCGACCGCTTTTATCAGGCAATTTTGCCGCTTAGGGGTAAGATACTCAACATAGAAAAGGCAACAGAAGAGAAGATTTTCGGCAACGCGACGCTGCACACAATGGTAACTGCGTTCGGAACCGGAATAAAAGAGGGCTTCAATGCCGATTCTGTGCGCTACAAGAAAATAATCCTATTGACCGATGCTGACGTCGACGGAAGCCACATACGAACGCTTCTTCTCACATTCTTCTACAGGTTCATGAGGCCGCTCATAGAGCGCGGTTATGTCTACATAGGGCAACCGCCGCTCTACAAGGTGACAAAAGGCAGAGAGGTAAAGTACGCTTACACTGACAAAGAGCTTGATGAGATAATGAAGGGTTATGATGGAAAGGCTACAGTGCAGAGATACAAGGGTCTTGGAGAAATGAACCCGGAGCAGCTTTGGGAGACAACAATGGACCCGAAGAACCGCGTGTTGAAAAGGATAACTATTGGCGATGCAGAACTTGCCAATACGATGTTCACAATACTTATGGGCCTTGACGTCGAACAAAGAAGACATTTCATTGAAGAGCATGCGAGCGAGGTAAAGTTCCTTGATGTATGATAACCATGGCAGAAACCATAGAGAACACGCTGATTGAGAAGGAAATGCAGAACAGCTACATCGATTATGCGATGAGCGTAATCGTAGGCAGAGCCCTTCCGGACGCGCGAGACGGTTTGAAGCCTGCCCACAGGAGAATACTCTGGGCGATGTACGGCCTTAGCAACTTCCACGATCAGCCGACAAAGAAGAGCGCAAGAATCGTGGGAGAGGTTTTGGGAAAGTATCACCCGCACGGAGACATAGCCGCTTATGAAACATTGGTCAGAATGGCTCAGGACTTCTCAATGAATCATACGCTAGTGCAGGGTCAAGGAAATATGGGCTCGATCGACGGTGATAGTGCAGCTGCCGCTAGATACACCGAAGTGCGATTAAACAAACTTGCAGAAGAGATGCTGCAGGATCTCGACAAAAGGGCTGTGCCGTTTGTCCCGAATTTCGACAATACGGAAGAGGAACCACTCGTACTGCCTTCGAAGATACCAAATCTTTTGATAAACGGCTCTGCTGGAATAGCGGTGGGCGTTGCAACAAATATATTGCAGCACAACCTCCGCGAAGTATGCGATGCTGTTGTTGCTTACGTCAACAAACCGGACATAACGCCGCAGGAACTCCTGCAGTTCATAAAAGGGCCTGACTTCCCGACTGGAGGAATAGTATTCTACAACAACGCGCTCGTTTCTTCGTACATAACAGGCAGGGGCTCCTGCACAATCCGCGGAAAGCATGTCATTGAAGAGATGAAGAACAAGAACGCGATCATAATAACCGAAATACCTTACATGGTCAACAAGTCTTCGCTTGTCGAGAAAATTGCGGATCTCGTAAAAGAGAAAAGCATACAGGGAATCAGCGACCTGCGTGATGAAAGCGGGAAGGAAGGAATTAGGGTCGTGATAGAGTTAAGGAAGGATGCAAACGCCGACTCCGTACTGAATACGCTTTACAAGCACACGCAACTGCAGGTAACGATGCCAGTAATGAACATCGCTGTGTTGAAAAACAATCTCCTTACCATGAATATTAAGAGCTTTGTCAAGGTTTTCGTAGAGCACAGAGTCGAAGTCATAAAAGCGAGGACGAAGTTCGATCTCGATGTCGCGACCGATAGGCACCACATAGTTGAAGGGCTCCTTGTCGCCATACACAGCATAAACGAAGTGATCGCAACAATCAAGAAGAGCTCAGACACAAAGGAGGCGCGAGCAAACCTCATGAAAAATTACACTCTCTCGGAAAAGCAGGCGACCGCAATCCTTGACATGAAGCTTAGCAAGCTCACAAGCCTTGAAAGCGGAGCTCTCGAGACAGAGAAGAGAGAGCTTTTGGAGAAAATAAAGACGTTCAACGAAATACTCGCCAACGAAAGCAAGGTATTCCAGATTATAAGAGATGAAACAAACGAGATAAAAGAGAAGTACGGAAGAGACAGGCGCACAGTGATAGAACAGAATGCCGATCTTGAAGACATAGCCAACGAAGACCTAATTACAGACGAAGACACGACAGTAATACTTACAAGCAGCAACTACGTGAAGAGGCTTCAGACAAAGGTTTACAGGGCGCAGGAGCGTGGAGGGAAGGGCATAAGGGCCATCGAGCTTAAGGAAGGAGACTTCCCGAAGCAGATAGTCAGCTGCATGACTAAGGATTACCTGCTTGCGCTCACCAACAAGGGCAGAGCCTATTGGCTAAAGGCCTACCAGGTGCCAGAGGAAAGCAGATACAGCTACGGAAAAGCAGCTGTCAACCTGATAAAATTAGTAGAAGGAGAAAAGGTTGAGATGCTGATCAACACAAGAACGTTCGCCGAGTCGTTCCTAACATTCATAACCAAGAAAGGAAAGATAAAGAGAGTAAGCGCTGAGAAATTCTCGCGGCCAAGAGCAAACGGAATAATCGCAATGCCGTTGAACCCTGGAGACGCGCTTGCAGACACTTGCATAAGCGACGGCAAGTCCAATCTTTTCATAGCTACAAAGAAAGGAAAGGCGCTCAGATTCGACGAGAAAACAGTACGCCCAATGGGAAGAATCGCTCACGGAGTCCGAGGAATAAGAGTTTCTGGAGACGATGAGGTAGTCAATGTCCTAGTCGCGAAGGAAAGTGACCTAATTGCAACAGTGACAGAAAACGGATTCGGAAAGGCGACAAAGCTTGAAGAATACAGACTTCAGGGCCGTGGAGGAAAGGGAGTAATCAACCTGAAGGTCAAGGACAAGACCGGCAAAGTGGTCAAGGCGCTCAAAGTCGCTGAGAACGACAGTGTAATCATGATAAACTCGAAAGGCCTTTCGATCCAGTTCCCTGTCAACTCGATCAGAGAAACAGGAAGAAGTGCATCTGGAGTGCGGCTAATGAGGGTAGATCCTGGAATAAAAGTGATCGATGCGCAGACTGTTTAGACGACAATCATGGCACGAAACACTCAAGCTCTTAAAGATTGCCCTTGTTATATTATAGTGGGTGGAAGACACGATATCTGTACTTGTTATTGGAAAGAACGGGTATGAAAGCAATGTAGACATAAGCCTCGCAGCCAGGGCTTTCGGCGCCCAAAACATAACTTTTGTCGACAGAAAGAACCAGAAGCTCGTTCGCCAGATTCAGGCGCTCAACAGGAAGTGGGGAGGCAACTTTGCGATAAACTTCTCCGACGACTGGAAAAGGGAGATAGAAGCTAAGAAGAACTACAAGGTTGTCTACTTGACGAGGTACGGAGTGCCAATGCACAAGAACCAGTATGCGATAAAGACATACAAGAACATACTGCTCGTCGTCACCCTTTCGGAGAACTTCAAGAATCTGTTCGGCATGTCTGACTTCAATGTCAGCATAACAACGCAGCCGCACTGCTCTGCTGCTGCGATTGCCGTGTTCCTGCACAACTTCTTCGAGGGAAGGGAGCTTGCCATGCACTTTGAGAATGCACAGTTCAAGGTAGTGCCGGAAGAGAGGAAAATCCACATTGAAAGGACGAAATAAGCCTAAGCAAAAGCTTAATAAGGCTTTTAGGCAGAATACTAACAATATAGAGGAACGAGAAGAACCCAATGCAAGTGGGTGTCTCTTTTTATCTCATATTTCGAGATGGTGTAAATATGTACCCAAATATACAAGCTTATGATAGGGGCGTGATGTTCAGCCCAGATGGACGACTATTCCAAGTAGACTACGCTCGCGAAGCGGTTAGAAAGGGGGCAACTTCGATAGGCCTTATCGCAGAGGAAGCAGTAGTGCTCATCGCCCACAAGAACATAACCGAACCGTTGGCAATACCAGCTACGGTCCAGAAGATATTCAAGATTGACGCCAACATAGGAACAACCTACAGCGGACTTGTTTCCGACGGGCTTCACCTAGTCAACACAATGAGGCAGAGGTCGCAGAGCCATAGAATGGTCTACGATGAAACCGAGTCTGTCGAGACGATTGCAAGAGAAGTTGCAGAGGAAATGCAAATCGCGACACAGTACGGAGGCGTTCGCCCCTATGCAATATCGCTCCTCGTTGCAGGATACGACAAGATTCCGAAGCTTTTCGAGATAGATGCGGGTGCATCATTCTTGGGATACAAAGCTGACGCAATCGGATCTGGAAAGACGGCAGCACAGGATATACTTACAAAGGACTACAAGGATAACATGAAGGTAGACGATGCACTGCATCTCGGCATTACAACGCTGAAGAAGGTAGCGGATCAGAAAATCAACGCAAACAACGTCGACATGTCCATAATAAGCAAGAAGGACGGCTTCAAGCTGCTCACCCCTGACCAGATTGCCGGTTACCTGTGATAGCTCTTCCTCATCAGTGGTAACATGGGCAAAACGGTAACGGTGAAGTACAAGCATGCTGGAGACGAGTTCGAGATACTGGTAGACTCGGACATGGCATACGAGTATGTCACAGGAAAAAGGACAGATCCATTAAGCGTTCTCGAAGCAGAGGACATATTCAAGGATTCTCGCAAGGGCGAAAGGGCCAGCGAGGAAAAGATAAAGAAGGCCTTTGGCACGACAGAGCTTGCAAAGGTCGTCGACATAATGCTGAAGAAGGGCGATGTGCCGATCACAACGGAACAGAGAGCGAAGATGGCAGAAGACAAGAGAAAGCAGATCGTCGACATAATCGCGAAGAATTCGATCGACCCAAGGACTAACGCTCCGAACCCTCCACTCAGAATCGAGAACGCGATGAAGGAGGCGCGAGTGAGCATCGACCCATTCAAGAACGTCAACGAACAGGTCGAACTAGTCGTCGACAAACTGAGGCCGATACTGCCTCTCAAGTTCACAAATGTCAAGATTGAAGTTATAATACCGCCGGAGTCTGCGAACAGGTTCTATGGAACCCTAAAGCAGTACGGCCTGAAGAGCGAAGAATGGCTCGGAAATGGAAGCCTAAAGGCAGTCGTCGAGTTCCCTGCTGGAATGCAGAGCGAATTCTTCGACAGGCTGAACAAGGCAACCCAAGGAAAAGCGCAGACAAAGATATTACCGTGATATTTCAAGTGATAAGATGGCAAGACAGATAGTAATACCAGGGGATCTGGTAGCTGAACAGGCTCTGAAGATAGAGCATTCATACATAGACAATGGAAAGACCTACGCAAAGGTGCTTGGCCTGCTCGACACAGAGAAAGGGACGATTGTGCCGCTCGAGGGAATATGGAGCCCAAGAATCGGCGATACAGTAGTCGGAATAGTTACAGGCATGAGAAGCACGGTCTACGAAGTGGATCTGGACTTCTTCGGAAGGAGCATACTCATCGGAAGCAAGTACGACAGGCACACCTACAAGATCGGCGAGGTCATCGAAGCGGAGGTCAAGGATGTCGAAGACAGAAAGACGATAATACTTACAAGGCCGCAGTCCCTCTTCGGAGGAACAATACTGAGCGTGAAGCCTACAAAGATACCGAGAGTGATCGGAAAGGCGAACACGATGGTGCAGCAGATCGCAGCCATGACAAAGTCGAACATAATTGTCGGCAACAACGGCCTGGTCTGGATGAAGGGCGGAGATATTGGCCTTGCAACAGCTGCAATCCGAAAGATAGAGAGTGAGGCTCACACACAGGGACTTACAGAGCAAATCAAGATGATGTTGGAAAAAGGTACTACAAACGCATAGAGTGATGAAATGGCATCGAAAGCAGACAAACCCGAACTTATTATCGGGAACAAAAGATTAGACGGAAGGGGCTTCAACGACTTGAGGCCTTTAAAGGTAGAAGCATCAGTGCTCAAGAACGCTGATGGCTCGGCGTATGTTGAATGGGGAAACAACAAGATACTGGCTGCGGTCTTCGGACCGAAGGAGGCAATGCCGAAGCACGTGCAGGATCCCGTCAAGGCGATAATAAAATGCAAATACTCCATGGCTCCTTTCTCTTCGATGGGAGAGCACGGAAGGAGCGGACCGAACAGGCGTGCGATAGAAATATCGAAGGTCACGAGAGAGGCATTCGAGAATGTTGTGATGCTGAACGATTATCCTGGAAGCGAGATCGACATATTCATCGAGGTGCTCCAGAGCGACGGCGGGACAAGAGCAGCAGGCATAACTGCAGCTGCAGTAGCGCTCGCAAGTGCTGGAATCCACATGAAGGACCTTATCTACGCAGTATCTGTAGGCAAAATCGGGGAAGAGCTTGTCATTGACATGAACATGATCGAAGACAACTACTCTGACAGCGACATGCCTATGGCAATATCGCCGAGAAACGGTGACGTGCTGCTTCTTCAGATGGACGGAATAATGAGCAAAAGCGAGGTCAAGAAAGGGATGGCTATGGTCCTAGAAGCAGGAAAGGCGATATCGAAGATACAGAAGGATGCCTTGAACAAGGTCTACAGCAGAGGTGAAAACGGAAACGGTGTTTAATATGGGAGCATTCGACATAGTGAAAAGCAATTACATCAAGGAACTTCTGGCCAAGGGAGTCAGAGAAGACGGAAGAAAGACATTCGGCTTCAGGTCGATAAAGATAACTCCAGGAGCAATCCCGCACGCAGAGGGCAGTGCAATGGTTGATCTAGGAGGCACACGCGTGCTTGTCGGAGCAAAGGTACAGGTAGAAGAGCCTATGCCAGACACGCCAAAGCAAGGCAATCTGATGGTGTCTGCGGAACTTCTTCCGTTGGCGCACGCAGAATTCGAGAGCGGGCCTCCAAGCCCGGAGTCGATAGAGCTTTCTAGAGTGGTCGACAGAGGGATAAGGGCAGCAAACTGCATAGACCTCGAAAGCCTGTTCATAGAAGAGGGCAAGGTATGGGCCGTATTCATTGATATATACGTGCTGAACTACGACGGCAACCTTTTCGACGCCGCAACAATCGCAGCAATGGCTGCGCTTATGAATGCGAAGATGCCGGTGTACAAGGGCGAAGACAAGGCAGACTACGAGAAGAGGGAAAGCCCTCTCAAGCTGAAGAGCGCAGTAGTCTCGACCACGTTCGCGAAGATCGAAAACTCGATACTGCTCGATCCAAACATACACGAAGAGAACGCTGCCGATGCAAGAGTGACAATAGTCACAGACGGCAAGAGCGTGCGCGCAATGCAGAAGGGCCTAGGTGGAAGCTTCTCCACGAGCGAGATAGAAAGCTTAGTAGATGTTTCTCTCGAGAAATATAATGAAGTAAAGTCTGTTCTAGAGTCTTCAATGAAGTGATAATATGCCAAACTATAGCATAAGGTATGGAGCTAGCATAAGAAAGAGGGCATTCTCTGTAAAGCAGAAGAAGCAGGCGAAGTACAAATGCGAAGCCTGCGGAAGATTGACCGTAAAGAGGGTAGGCACAAGCATATGGAGGTGCAGGCACTGCAATGCGACATACGCCGGTGGAGCTTACACGATGACAACCCCTGAAGGAGATGTGGCGCGAAGGCTCATTGAAGGAATAACGAAGAGAAGCAACAGCTAAACAATGATGATGCAATGGTAAAGATATCTGCAGCACCGATCAAGGAGATAGTAGTCCACGAGTTCATAGATGTGCCTATGGACGACCTTCTAAGGAGCAGGATTACACCGTCGGGAACCTTCCCGCTGTATTGGTGCGGAGGAATCCTTTTCACATTCAACTCTATGCCGTGGACAAGGGACATAGTAAAGGATTATCTAGAGGGAAAGGTCCACTGGACAGAGGTGCAGTACACAGTAATGGAGAAATACACTCCTGTGCTTGGGCTGAACGACAAGAACTATGGCGCGGAGCACAAGATCAGGGTAATCGACACGTCTGCATCAGGGCTCCACACAGATTTCGTGAAGTGGCTCAAGACAATGAGAAAGTGATTTACGCTAAGTGATATTATGGCTTACATATGCTCGAAGTGCGGAAAAAAGATAAAGGCTTTCGACGGCTTCACAAGATGCACATACTGCGGAAACAGGGTGCTCATCAAGGAAAGGCCGAACATCGCAAAAGAGATACCTACAGACTGATTATTTTATTTTTCTTTTCTCCTTTTCCTTTCATGTACAGATTAGCGAAGGCGCGAACGAATAGAACACTCCGAATCCGACGACAAGCCACACCAGCAGGAACACCACGAAGATAGATGCGTGGATTGAGTCGGTGTTGATGAGCATGAGCTGCAGAGCAACAACAGCGAGAACGGCCATAGCTGCTATGTACGGGATGAGCCCTATCGGGTTCCCAAGGAATGCGTAGACAGCACCGCAGCCAGCTGACGTGACAAGGAACTGGTAGGTGACAAAACCTTCCACTATGCCGAGAACTAGCGCTGGTATCGTGTATTTTGCCACTAAAAGGTTAACATTTTCTGCCGGTGCCTTGTTCCTCTTGCCCTTTGGCATAGAATCATCTTGGCGTTGCCTTGACTATTATCGATTCCGCTACGCTGCTGACTCTGTCGTAGTTAACCATGTTCTTGTTTAGGGTTCCGCGCTCCTGCGTTCTTGTCAGGTCTTCCATCTTTGTAAGGAGAAGAGCCTTGATAGAGCCCTTTTCGAAGTCTATGATCACGTCTTCTACCATTCCTATCTTCTGCCCTGCGTTCGTTATTATGTGCTTTCCGTAAAGCTCGCTTATCAATATTGCCATATAATCACTGGTCACCTAATTCGCATGAAATGCTTGGATGCAAATATTCTTATTATATACTCTTTTAGCTCGTTCCTGAAGGTAACCCTATTGTCTGCCATTTCCTTTTTCTCCTGCTCTGAAAACTTGTCGTTGTTGTTGCTTATCAGATATTCGAGATAGTCGTCAGACAGGTAGTAGCTCTTTGTAGCACAGCCCTTGCATACGTATATCGGCATTATCGGAGCCTGGTGTGGAAGGGCAGCTTCGCCGGCCACTCGCTTGAGAAGCTCTTTCCCGCACTGTGGGCACGGCTTCTTCAGTTGAACATCAGTGTAGTTGCTGTCTTCTTCTGCTGTTATCGCCTTCTCTTTCATGAAAAGCGATGCAGCGTCTATGGCGTGTTCGTGTTCCAGCAGCGATTGCCTGGTGACTGCCCCTATGTCGTCGTAAAAAGTCTCGATGATTCCGCCTTTTACCGGTTCCCATGTTACAACGGTTCTGTTTGCTCCGTCAAAATAGTCAAGCTTGAGCTTTCCGCTCTTGCTTTTTGAGAGCGTTTCCCTTTCCCCCATTTATCCACCGTACTTCAATCTATAGGAGTCTATGTCGTCTTCTACGACTGCCTTTCTGCCCTTCTTCTTCGCACTACTCACCGCGTACTTTGCAATCGTCTTTGCCTTCTTCTCAAGAAGAGCTGCGATTGCGCGTGCAGCAGAGTCGCTTATGCGTACGTCTGCCTCGCTCTTGACTAGTTTCTTTATTGCGGCGTTTGAGATTTTCATGAAAATCAGCACTCAAGATCGTCTTCACGGCCGAAGCTCAGCGTAGTGCATTATCATCATTGACTATAGTGATGTCTTCAACGAATAAAAAGGTTTGTGAAATTCGCACACCAGGCTTAAATATCTGGAACTACACAAACATTTCAGTGAAAGTGATGTACAGCCAACACTTAACGGCATTGATGGCCAAGTCGGCTTAATCAACAGCAGCTTTGGCTCGTCGTTGTCCCCTTCTTCTCGAACATCACCAAACCTTATTTATAGGTTATTTGACACAGCTTATACTACCTATTTTGGTGAAACCATGGCAGTAACTGATGTAAACGAGTCTAGCTTCGAGGCTGAAGTGCTTAAGTCAAAGATACCTGTGCTTATCGATATATGGGCACCGTGGTGCGGCCCTTGCCGAATGTATAGTCCTGTAGTCGATGAAGTTTCAAAGGACTACGAAGGAAAGGTCAAGTTCGTAAAGATAAACGCAGACGACAATGAGAACATCGCTACGAAGTACAATGTGATGAGCATACCGACCACAATATTGATAAAGGACGGAAAGGTAAAGGCGATCAGCGTCGGAACAATGCCGAAGGAGGGCCTGAAGACCTGGATAAACAAGAACATGTAACAATCGTTTGTGAGAACAATGGCAGACATACCGTATCCTCGAGGAGTTCGCGACCTTATGCCGAACGAGGCGCTCTTCAGGAACGAGGTCATAAGAAAAATCGAAGAGACATTCCAGAGCTTTGGCTTTCTGACAATCGACACCCCTGCATTCGAATCGATGAAGATACTCAACGCAAAGGAAGGCGGAGGGGAAAACACAAAGCTTCTCTACGAGATGAAGTTCGAGAACCTCGCGCTTCGATTCGACTTCACAATGTCTCTCGCAAGGTTCATGGCAATGAACCAGAGCCTTCCGCTTCCATTCAGGCGCTATGTGGTCGGAAAATCGTGGAGAAGAGAGGAGCCGCAGAAGCTCCGCTACCGTGAGTTCACACAAGCTGACATAGACATAGTTGGCGCAGCAGGCCCCAATCCCGAAGCAGAGGTTATTGCTGTGCCTGGCTTCCTTATGGAAAAGCTCGGCCTACATTACAGGATACTTATCAACGACAGAAGGTTTGTCGACTCTATGCTTGAAAAGCTTGGCGTTGCCGAAGAAAAGAGGCTTGGCGTAATGAGGACTATCGACAAGCTTGACAAAGTTGGAAGGGACGGCGTAATAGAGCTTCTTGGCAAGGAGGGACTTGACCGCGACACAATCGCGAAGCTAGACCAGATGATCAACTTCAAGGGGACGAACTCCGAAAAGATTGACTACCTTGCGACCCTAATCAAAGAGAATGAGAGCATAAAAAACATGAAGCGGGTTCTAGAGCTGCTTGAGAAATATGGAATTAAAGGCGAGATAGTCATAGATCTCTCGCTCATGAGGGGAATGGATTACTACACAGGCATAATATTCGAGTTCAAGGTTCTTGACAAAGACGTGCATAGCACAGTGTGCGCAGGAGGAAGATACGACAACCTAGTCGGCCTGTTCAGCAAGAAGAGCCTTCCTGCAGTTGGCAATTCCATAGGGGTTGACAGGCTTCTTGACATAATGGAGTTCTCTTCTTCTGGCAGATACCTTTATGCAACAATCTTTGTAGCGAACATTACAGAAACAAATTACGATTATGCGCTTGGAGTAGCCAACCAGATAAGGAACGCTGGGCTCGGCGTACAGCTAAACAGCGTAAAAAGGAACATATCGAACCAGCTCGCCTTCGCAAACTCCCTCAAGTTCGAGTTCGTGGTTATCGTCGGCGACGGAGAGGAAAAAGTCGGAAAGGTAAAACTAAGGAACCTTGTGACTGGCGTCGAGTCTTTGATGAGCGTAAAGGAGGCGATCGACACAATAAAGAAAGGTTGATACTTACAGATAAAAGATAAACTAAAAAATCGGTAATAGAATGGCAAAGAGCGACGTCGAGAAATTGACAGAGGAAAAGGTAGCGAAAGGAGGTGTGCTCGTGAAGTTTTACTTTGACGTGCAGAATTCTGACAAGGAAAAACTCCAGCCGCTTCTCGTGAATCTAATCAATGAACAGCTGATGAAGGAACGCGGAGTCGTCTATGCTTACGGAGCAATAGAAGAGCCAATCGAGCGCGAGAATGTTTTCATGACAAGCGCAATGGTAACTGTGCTTTTCGAGGGCTTTGCACCTCTCCTTACTGTGTCGTTCAGATATGCACCTGCGGGAATAGAAATACTGCAGCCAAGAAAGGAGATGCATTTCAGGCCGTCTGAGCTCCAGACTATGCTAATGGACATATCGCAGATGTCTGTCGCTTACTCTCAGTTCATACTCGAGAAGGTTCTCAAGCCAGAGGAGAAGGACCAGATAAAGCGTCAGATGGAGAGCCGCGCCGAGACTTCAAAGAAGTTCCTTGAAGAGCAGCAGAAGAAAATTGATGAAGAAAAAAAGAAATGAGCATGGCAACCTTTGCCATGCCTGTTGCGCGAGCTTTCAATCCCTATTTATCATGTTGCAGTGACGTTTGCGCTAGCCCTCGCCCCTTCCTGGCCTTGCACGACAACATCATAGTTGCTTCCAGGCACTAAGGAGACCTGCAGCTGCATGTGCTCTCCCAATGTTATCGGTCCTGAAAAGATGAAGGTGTGCGACTGCCCTGATGTGAGGTTGTAGCCGAACGGGCCAGTAAACTGATCCGCGCTGAATGGCAGCATCAGTGTCCCATTTGACATCATCTGGAACTGCAGTACCCTGTTGCTGTCTTGGAAATCCTCTGAGCTGTTCATGTTCATCGAGAGCGATTCCCTTACTTTCTGGATCAGTGCAGTCCTGAATGTTGTTGTGTTCACAGTTCCGTTGGTGACAGCAGCTGTGACAAATGCGTCTATTCCGGAGTTTCCAGACATATCGGCTATCTCTCTGCTGTGTTCGCCTATTGCGCTCATGTTAGCAGAAGAGTCCATGTGCGAAGATGCGCTGCCGTTTGCGTTAGTCTGCACATCGTTTCCACTGCCGTCTTTGCCCCCTATATTCACCGATGTGCTCGCATTGACAGAAGCATTGTCATGCTCTGATTCGTTCTGTATCTGTGAGAGCAACTGCTCTGTCCTGTTGACTATTGAGTTCGCTATCCCGCTTGCGGTGCTTGCATTTATCGACACGTTCTCCGCTCCGCGCACACTGAGATGCCTTAGTGTTGCAGTGGTGTTGGAGTTGTCCTTTACCGTGACCGATATGTCGGTAGATCCGTTCACCTTTGCTATTGATACGTTTGTTATGGTTATGTTTGGTGTTGTTGCCTCCAGATCGCCACGTTCATGGGCGCTGAGCGATGCCCTTGCCCCGACGCTAGGCGGCATTGTAGAAGATGTGTTGCCTATAGCTACGGCTTTTACAGAAGGCACAAGCACAAATGTTGGAGTCGTGTTCGTGTATATCGTTACGACAATAGGAGACAGCTGCACAAGCACGCTGGTCACGCCATTCACTGTAGAAGGCGTTGCAAGCTGCGTTGTTATCTGCCCGCTTGGAACAGTGACGTTGTATGTTGTGCCGTTGATCGTTATCTGCGATTTTGACACGTAGAACCTCGCCATGTCTATTGTTGCACCTGTTGAGACGTTGATGTTGGCGAGAACCTGGCTAGTGTTTATCAGGGTCATCAGGTTAACACTTCCAGTTGTGTTGGATTGTATCCAGCCACCTCCCGTGGTGTGCACCGCCAGAGACGAATACCACACTGTAAGAGCGGTGGTCCCATTAGGTACCTGTGGCGGGTCTGTCAACTGCATTGAGGCATAGCTCTGCGTTGTCGCCGAATGGATTGGCGCAGGTTTCGAAGATAATAGAACAACTGCAAGGGCAAGAACTACTACGATTCCAACCATTGCGATTGCGATGTTTGTTTTTCCAGGCATTATAGCACCATTTAACTAAAGAGAATAGAATGGCAAACTATTTAAATAACGAAGGATATTTCGGTTCTGCTTCGGTTGCCTTTCCGCTAACCTTTCTGCTATGTTTCTGATGGTTGCTGCTGTCTTGCTAATGAGAGAACGTCAGGTTAGTTGTTATTCCTGGCGTCTGCTGCGGCTTGTTCGCCAATGTGAAGTCGCCTGCAGCCATGAAAGCCTGCTGGTTTAGCGTGTCTGCCACCACTCTGACAGTTATCTGCTTGTTTATGACTGTGACAAGCGGAATGCTTGCGTTCCTGAAAGTAGAAGAGACGTTTGCTTGGCTGAAGTTGTATGTGTTGTAGTGCGCTATTATGTAAGGCGTGTTGTTGTACAGCACCTCCACGTAGAGAAGGTTGTCCTCCTGGCTTATTATCTTGAAGTTGAGGAACGACTTTCCTGCAATGAATGGGCTTGAGGTAAGGTTTCCTGGCGCAACGCTTGTGCCACAGTTATATGTTGTGGCGAAGAAGTTGCCGGAATATCCCTTCCACGAATTGCCAAGGAAGCATGACGACGTTGTGTTGACTTTGGTGCCGCTGCTGCATATTCCGTTTGCATATAGGGTTCCGTTGTCAGTGCAATACGACACTGCTTTGTAGCCATTGTTAGCCTGCGTAAGGTTGAGCGGCTTCGTGCCCCAGCCCTTGCCTGTTGTGTTCCAGCCAGTGTATGTGCCTGTGCTGAAGTTTCCGTTGTAAACGTTAGTGTAAACTTGGTTCTTCGGCGCAGACAATGTTTGGTTGAGCTTTAGCGAGGCTACGTTGCAGCCCTGAGTCGCGTTCGGGTTGAGCGGCCCTGTCTTCATTATTATATTGTACGGCTGCGCCGGTGCCGTGAAGTTCTTGTAGAATGTGAGGCACTGGTAGTTCGTGGTCTCATTGATGTATGTGACATTATCCTTTATGCCCTTGATCACTATAGTCTGCCACTGCGAAAGACCGCTTGCAACCCATAGGCCGAGAGGGCCTCCTGACCACGCACACTGCCCGCTTGTGCTTGAGTTGGTGCTGCCCAACACCGTGAAGTCAAGGCAGTTCGAAGAATAGATGATCGTTGACGTAGAAGTGGTTGAGTTCTTTCCGGTGTTGCTTGTTGTGGTAGTTGTAGTGCTGGTTGTGTGGCCTATGCTCGGAAGCTTGAATCCGGTGGTCACATACCAGAGCACTATGATTATTGCCAGTATTACAACGTAAGCGATTATCCCTTTTGATGCTACCATCTATACCAACATTCCAATTAAGCTTATTACCTTCAATAACATTAGCTATTTATTACTAACTGATGTAATAGTTATGCCCTCACGGGCTTTTATATTGGTGCTTATTTTGGGAAGCATACCTAGGAAATGGAAAAAGAAAGGGCGTATGCGCTGGAAATGGAAGAAGAAGAGGCGAAAGCGCCTCAAGCGAGCGCAGAAACGACGCGTAGGGGAGCTGTAAGCGCCTACATGACAAGCGTTTTAAAGCCTCGATTCGATAAGTAGTAAGAAGCCTTAACGCATGTTTTGTCTTCTCCGGCAGATGCATGGATATGGTAACTTTAAACGATTCTCGCGTCTTATTGCTTGCGATTATTTTAATTGCGCTCTTCCTCCGCTTCCTGCCAGTGATAGTTTACCTTCCGAATATCCAAACGCTCTATTATTCGGTAGTGATCAGGCATGCGATTGCTGTTGGCAATTATTTTGGCCTTGCCCCATTTACAGATCTTTCTGGAATTGCATACGGGGAACAGAATGGGCTTATTGATTTTGCTACAATTCCGTACTTCTTATCCGGCGGATTGCTTTCGGTAGGCGTAATAATGGATCTGGAACACATAGCACTGACAGCAATCAGCGTTTTATTGGTTTATTATTTTGCCCATAAGATGACAAACAGCAAACAGGCAGGACTCTTTTCTGCGCTGCTATTCTCTTTGTATCCGATTTCTATATTTTTTCAGTCGTTTAACGCATGGCAGGGAAGCTTCTTTGTCCCAATGCTCATAATGGCATCGTTGTATTTCCTGGTTAGAGCATTTAAGGAATCAGATTTAACGCTTCTTTTGTCGTCGCTAGTATTGATTGTGATTGCATACTTTAGCTGGAACGGCGGAGTAGTTTCATTGATCATCTATGCGATTGCGGCTTTTATTCTGATGGCATCTAATGGGACCATAAAGCAAAGGGTTGCACTTTTTGCCATCGGTGTAATAGTAGCCGTTTCGTTGCTTCTTGCATTCTACTCTTTTGGCCTTGCGGAAAACCTGACTTTGACTTCTGTTGCGTCGTCCGTTCCGGAACTTCTTACAAACGGTGTATTCGGTTATTACGGAATCTTCCCGTTCTTTACTTATAGCAGCCAGAACGTACTCCAGTTTGATTTTGTTGCGGCGTATTATGAGATTTTGTTTATAGAGTTCCTCTTTGTAGTCCCTTTGACAGTTATCACGTTAATTTGGTTGCCTAGAAATTCTTTTTATTATATTTTTGCGGGATTTCTTGCCATTGGTGTTCTTGGCGAGCTCGCTTTTGGAGCTTTATTCAGTTCGCTTATTGTTTTCCCGGTGGCCATCCTAGCCGGTTCTTCTGTTGCAGTTATGAACAAAAAAAGGCCAGTAAAAACGGCGTGGCTTTTCTGGACCGTGCTTCCGTTGTTTGTAATTTCCATGGCCCAAATAACGCTATCGTTCCACCAGGGGTTCGAGTACACTACAGAATTGCAAGCTATGTCGTGGATAGCAAATAACACGGCTGCCAATTCGGTTATATTGGCGCCATCGCAAGATGGCGTAGATGTCCAGTATTACGGCAACAGAGCCACATATCTTCCCGCGTGGGCAGACATTCCATCTAAGAACATGCCATTTGCACAATTCCTTAATGACAGTGCGTGCAATATGACGTATCTTGAAGGCGTAAATGCTAACTACTTGTTACAGGACAGGGCTTGGCCGATGGCCAATGCATCAGAAAATAGCAATTATCAGTTGTTAAACAGAAATATGAGCGTGCAGTGCGATAGTGTTTCGTTGTCGTACGTTTATTCTAATGCTGCAATCTCAATATATCAAATAATGAAGTAATGGCGAAAGCATGGAAAGGAAACAAATGTCACCAGTAAAACACGGAGGAAATTGGCACGAGCTGGTTTTCGCCACCCTGATTGTCTTGATAGTGCTCGGGATTGTAGTTGATGCTGCAGTTGCAACAGACGCGGCATACTACCTAACCCCGCATCAAATTAGTTTTCCGATACCACTGCAGCTGGTAGGGATTGTCGTAGATCTGAACAGAGTGATATGGCTTGTCATGCTCTTCGCCATCATTGCAATAATCATAGGAGCTTTGCGTTACTTCCTCAAAGACCAATAGCATGCAGCGTTTCTTCTCGCATCGTTTTCTGAGGAAGAAAGATGACGCCGAAAAAGGAAAATTTACGATTCTGCTTGCTGATAAGCCCTAAGCTAAGCAATAAATAGTAGGCGCAATAAATGGGATTGGGTGGTAATGTGACTTTGAAAGTAGACTGCACAGAAATGGATGCACGGGCGTATACCAGCAATTTGCTTGCGACAAAGAACTTTCGGATTACAGGCACTTACGCGGAGAATTCACCGGCGTTGTTGAGTGTTATGCAGTTGCAGTTTGTACACGAAGACAAGATCGGTTTTGAGATTTCTAGAGGGGAGGAAACAAGCGTCGGCAAGATCGTGATAGTATCTGCAGCGTATGAAGATTCTTTCAAGCCTAGCGTAAACGTGTGGGTGAATGGAGCAAAAGCGCTTAAAGATGGCAGCTTTGTGGTTGAAAGAGGGGCGAAGGTAGGGATTTCGTTAGAGAAAGCGAACGAGATAACAGAGAACTGTGTTGTAACACACGAAGTGTCATTAAAGAATGAACGTCTGGAATTTGCGACTGGCGTGGGCTTATTCATCTATGTGCTCAAGTCACTGCAAGAAGGGATAATAATGGACTCTCCCGAGGGGATGCCGATTTCTACTGCGCAGTTTACAAAGTTTGCAGAACAGGTGGAAGCCCAGTCGCGCGGTTTCGTTATGCTCCGCTTTGTGCATAAGATGGTGCAGATATTGGAAGGAAAAGAGTATTTCCTAAAGGGCGTAGTAAAGGACGGAACAGAAATAAGTGCTCCTCAAGAAACGCTTAGGGGGAAGAGCGAAACTGGAAGCATGCCGGCTTGAAACGCTACTTCACAATCTTCTCGAGTATCGGGTACGTTTCGAAGAGACGCTCGTTCTGCAATTGTTGGTAGAGCATGTAGATTATTCCTACAGTAAGAAGTATTCCCATTCCTGAGCCGATGGCTCCGGTTAATGTGGCGACAGCTGCGAGAAGCCCGACGAACGCGCTCCCCATTACAGTAATCGTGGGGATGTATTTGTTGAGGACGTTCTCGATTATTCTTGGGTCTCGTCTAAATCCCGGTATCTGCCAGCCCATGTCGCCGATCTGCTCTGCCATATTCTTCGGGCTTTGTCCTGTCATCTCGATCCAGAACTTTCCGAATATTATGCAGAGGATGATCAGCACGGCTGCATAAATTATGACGTGTATCCACTCCGGAATCAGAACGATTCCACCGGTAGGGAGATAAAGCTGCGATGTGCCGGTCAAAAGATAATTGAAGTAAGCGCCGTAGCCTCCGATTCCGTAAGGCGCAGGATACGGGCTTGGGAATTGCGGCGAAATGAGATAAATAAGGCCTCCGGTTAGCGCAGGCGTGTTGCCAGCTCCCGTGTTCTGGTAAAGGGCTATGAATTTGGCTATATTGGCAAACTGCCCTCCGACTCCTGCTAAAAATCTAAACCAAACAGTGAAGCTGAGCTCCAACGAAGATGCGAGAATGACTGGTAGAACGCTGACGTAAAGAAGCGGTATCGGCAGCCGTCCGCCTATTCCGCGAAGCTGCTCGAACGCGAGAGGAAGTTCTACTTTCATTTCATATGCATATATGCTGACGAGGAATATTATGATCGCGAAGAAAAGCGGGCCGAAAACAAGCAGCGCGTTTGAGAGCGCTGCTGCCCCTCCTGCCTGCACTGCTGCGATCGCTCCAGGCACAAGGATCTTGAAAGTGCTCGCGACTATCGAGTATGAGACTCCGCTTGCTATGAATATGTTTATTCCGGACATTATTCCGTACTTCGTCATTATTTCATCGAGGAATATTATCGTTATTGCGCCGATTGCGAGCTGCAGCACCACGAACGGGAAGAGCGATGCGCTGGATATCGGGACGAAGCCGGTGCTTACGTATATTACAGATTCTACAATCGCTATGCCTATGGCAGCTATCTTCTGGATCACCTGCTGGCGGGACTTCTGCACTGGGTCGTTAGGGTCTATCTTTAGCACTCCTGAGCCGGTTAGCAGCTGAAGGATTATGCTCGACAAGACAATCGGGCTTATACCTACCGTAATAAGGCTTCCCACCTTTGCGGCGAACACTATGCTGATGAGCTGTATGTATGGCTGTGAGAGCGCCTGTGCGCTGACTCCTATTGCAGTGGTGTTGTAAAGCGTGAAGTAGACGACGAGAATGCCTGCAGTCCACAGCATCTTCTCTCTGAGCGAGAGCGGCGCTGACGGCCCCTTTATTGTTGGCACAAGGACGGATAGCTTGTCCACAAAAGCAAGATTCATGAAAACACTGATGAATGTAGTCGTTAAGTTTACCAATTTATTAGTCTGGAAGCTTTAATAAGGTAGCTATTCTACGACCTTTCCGTTATGTCGACAACGTAGGAACCGTCTTCGCTGCGTTGTGTCGCCGATATCGCGTTCCCGAATCCAGAGCTGAGGAGCCCGTTTATGTAAGAGAGAGACAGGTCGACGAACTCCCTCCTTGAGCTGAGCGCATCGAAAGACACGCTCATCCTGAAAGGCCGGAGGCTTTCCACGATCGGGTTTCCAAGATTGAGGAGCTTTATCGTATGCGCGAGCTCCATGAGGTGGCTTGCATGACGCTCCTTGCTGTAGCTCGCGAACAACTTTGCTCCGACAGATGTACCCAAATATGCGACTATGCTCTTCATTGAATCGGCGTAGCTCTTGTCATTGAGCATCTGCGACGCCAATGAGTAGTAGCTGTTTGAAATTTTCACCGCTGATTTCCTGTCAAGGCCGTAGTAGTTCGGGCCTCTCGCCTTGTCTGCTATGTGGTGGGCGAGCTTGGATAGGGCGACCTTCTCGTCTTTGTGGACTCTCGGCTTTCCAGGCGCATCTACAGTAGTGAACCTGCACTTTGCGCCTTCGTTGTGGACGCAGCTTGTCTCCTCGACAGGCACGTATCGCCTCTGCGCCGAGCTGAGATATCCTGATATTATTCCTGCTTCGAAGGTGTGAAGATTGGCGCCTATGCCGGCACCCTTTTTTTCGTGAAGCGTGATTTCGGTTTTGTCTGGGAACGATGAATAGGTTACATTTTTGTAACCAGCGCTCTGGAAAAAGCCGACGAGGTCTGACACCGTGTCTTCGCTGTCGCTCGGGCTGATCTTGTAAATCGACTTTCCGATTGACATTCCTGCTTTGTAGTGCATGTCGTTGACTTCGTTGCCAAGCGACGAAATCGTTGAGCTTAGAAGCATCGCCTCTTCAGGGACGTTTGCTTCTTTGCCGTTGCTGCTCTTCATTATATTTTGGAGTACGGCTTCTTCGTAAGTGAGATCTTCGGCGCTCCTGTTAGAATAGTCGGCATTCTTCTTTTTCGATGGGCTTCTCTTCTGCGAATTGTGTATTCTCTTCTTGCCACCCTTGCTCTTGGCCGCCATATTTTAACCCATCGATCGCGAGTAGGAATTCGCGTGAGATAAAAATACTATGCAATGATAAAGGCTTTATAGCTTTCAGTGTGTTTGGCAGATTGCTAAGCCCTCTTTTTGCGCGGAGACTGAAGCTTGTTCAGATAATAAACGAGGGAAACGATGTTTATCGCGATTAGAACTGCGATTATAAGCGTTGCATTGGCCGAGAGCGTGTCTATCAGCGCTACTATCGAAGCCGAGCTTAATCCAAGTGTGGTGAGGCTGAAAAGGAAAGGCGCTTGGCACCCGCAGCCGGCAACCATGGAGCATGCTACAGTTGTGACGCCGCTAAGAACTCCTGCGCTTGTGTTCAGCCGCGCCGTACTGAGATGTGCAGCAAGATTTCTTATCGAAACGGTGAGCAGCATCGATGCGGTTATTACCAAAAGATATAGCATGAAGGACGGAACGTTTAGAACAGGAAATATTCCGCTCTGCACCTGCACTAGATACTGGAAAATGATGTAGTAGATGGCGGCGATCGCTATGTTCAGCGCTATGTATTTTACAGAGTAGACACTGCGCAATGAATTATACAACTGTCCTGCAATTCCCGTCATTAATCTCGCTATTTTGTGCTCTTTTGAGATATTTATAAGTACTGTTGTCGTCAGTCACATGTCCCTGTAGACTATTTGTTTGGTTTTGAAGAACTTTTTGGTGAAAGCTACTGCCTTTTTAGCAGAAAACTTTTTACAGGTGTATATCTCGACAGTGAAGAACTTGAAGTAGTCCCAGGTATAAACAGAACAGCCGGATTCTACCCATGCAACAAAACCTGCAATGCCGTGACGGATAGGATGTTTTCTTTTATTTGGCGAGAAAATCAGGGGTTTTGTCAATAAGGTCATTCCAATTGACTTCGCAAGCGTAGTTAGATATGTTTTAACAACAATTTCTGAAATCGTTATGCCGTATTTCCCTTCTATGATTAGTCTTTGCCGATATATCCGTGGCTCTAAGTTCTTCATCAGGTCACGTCAGTTATAGTCCCATTATGAGCTCAAGCTTCTGTATCGCTGGAAGCTGGCAAATTGGAGCAGAATTCTTTATTGATGGGCAGGTTTGCGCTATGTAGACGTCAGCTGCTGCGTATTCGCTCCACGCAAACTGGTCGTTGAAGTTCTGGAGTTGATCGAGAACCTGCTGGTGCGTCATGTTGGTCAATGGCAAAGACGAAGATGATGGAGTTGTGTTTCCGAACACTACTGCGTCTGCTCCACCCACAATCGATGTGCCCCAGAACGTGAACGGTGTTCCTTGGAAATCGTTTGTGCTGTTCATGAACTTGAGCGCTGTAACGTATGTTTGGTTCGGGGCTTTTGAAATGAAGTATGATATCGGCTGAATCTGGAATCCCTGCGATATGTTTGAGTCGTATTCTGCTGAGATGAAGTTGATGTACTTGCTGTTGTAGTAGTTTCCGTATGTGACTGCATCGCCTGTGTAGTTGTTGTAGTTCCAGTACAGTGTCGGCACGTCTCCGTCGCCGAGAGAGCTGTATCCAATATATAATCGTGAGAAGTTTCCGAATCTCGAGAGCGCGAGCGCCATGGCCCATCTGTTCTCACCGCAGAATATGCAGGATATGGCGCCTATGTAGACTACGCTCGGCTTTCCGTTGAACAGCAGTGCTTTGGCTTGTGGGGTGTTGCCGACCACGACCTGGTTGTTGATCGTCCTGTTGAGAAGCCTCTCACCGGCAATCTCGAAGTTGTTGTTCGATGCGTTGTTGATGACTGCGAGCTGAGCGCTCGAGAGCAGCGCGTCTATTCCTGCAGTTGTGTGGCCGAGCGGCTGGCTGTTGCCTTTCAGCGCTGTTTGTATTGTAGGATATAGCACATTCGCTGCAAGCACCACCACCGCAACGACAAGAATTATGACTTCGTATTGAAGGATTCGCAGCTTTTTTTCCGCGCGTCTCAGTCTCTGCGTCGAGTTTGCATTTTCTCTAGTAGGAGCCAAATTTAGCACCGAGGATCAGGTTTCTACCCAACCTTTTTAGCATCTATTATTGAAATAGGATAGTATTTATTATTATCCTATCGTTTTGGTTGTCATCGTGGAGAAACAGATAACAAGAACAGGAGAAAGGGTGGAAACCCAGAAGACAGAGCTTGCGGACGCACACTGCCATTTGGACATGATGAAGGACTGGGAGCTGGTGAAAAAGTCAATCGACAGCGGGGTCCTCACCCTTATAACTAACGGAGTCGACAACAGAACAAACAAGAAGACGCTTGAGCTGTGCGACAAGCGAAACATTTTCGGAGCAATCGGCATAGATCCTGAGAACGCGCTGAAGCTCGAAGAGGAGGACTTGGACGAAGAGGTAGAAAAGGTCGCGAAGATGGTGAAAGACAACATGGACAAGGTTGTCGCGATTGGAGAAATAGGGCTTGACTACACAAAAGCTGGCACATTCGAGCTTGTCGGAAAGCAAAAGACTGTGTTCGAGCGCATGCTTGACATCGCGACAAAGTTCGATCTTCCGGTTTGCGTCCATTCCCGAAACGCGATGGACGATGTTCTCGCAACTCTTGAAGCCAGAGAGATGCAGAAGGTGCAGCTGCATTTCTTTGAAGGCAATGTGCAGCAGGCGATGAAGGCCGTTAGATCAGGATACATGATATCCATGCCGTCTATAGATTCGACAAAAAGGCGGCAGGTAATCAAAGATGTCCCGCTCGACAAGCTTCTTTGCGAAAGCGACTCCCCTGCTGCAGGGGAAAGCCCGAAAGATGTCGAGAAAGTTGCTCGCCTTGTCGCAGAAATCAAAGGGTTGACTTACGAAAGAGCCTCGGAAGCATTAACATTAAATACCAAGAGATTCTTTAATATCCAAACGAAGCTTGGCTTCATGCGCAACTGATGGGCTCGTAGCTCAGCTTGGATAGAGCGAAAGACTTCTAATCTTTAGGTCGCGGGTTCAAATCCCGCCGAGCCCGCTTTTTACTGTACAAAGAATTAAAAACGGGTTTATCCCATACAAAACATGGCACTCCTCAAAAAGAAACACAAGGAGTTTCTGGGCGAAGTGGCTGCCAATGTAATGTCGGATGCGACATTGGGAAAGGGCAGCACAGCCCCGACAAAATTACCGAATGCTAAATCCGGTGCAGGCCCGTTAAAGCTCGGGCTCGCAGTAATTGCAGTGGTAGCGGTTTTAGCGGTTGCTGCGTTTGCTTTCTACGGAAAAGGAAATTCGCCAGGTGCCACAAGCTCATCGGTCCCTACTTCCATGCCTACCACTACTGCAGCCACTTCCATTAGCGAATCGACTACAATCGCTACGACAAGCATTGCGGTGCAGCAACAGCCGAATGTGACAGGCAATTATCTGATGACCTTCCTGGCTTGCACCGGCAAGTCCTGTTTTAATCCGCAGTACCACACGACATATCTTGCCCAATCCAACGATGGCAGCAATTGGACACTTGTTCCAGGTTTCAAGCCGTATGCAGGCAGCGTACCCGACCTGGTCAGAAGAGGGGGCACGCTCTATCTGTACAATCCGGGCACAGTGGTGATATACAACATAAGCACAAGTGCGCAGAGCGCACCGATTCCTGTGACCCTAGAATACCCGAACGGCACGGTATCATCTGATGGCTTCGTAGACCCAAGCCCGACATTGAGCAATGGAACGATAGTGCTGTTTTACCTGCCAGGCATACCTGGACAGGACCCTGCGCAATGCCCTACTGGCCAGTCCAGCTGCACAAAGAGCATAATGAGCGCGACTGAAGCCAGTGGCAGCAATGGCACAGTGTTTGTTGTAGACCCAGGCGTACGGGTGAGCGTATCCATAACATCGCCAGGCACCGCATCCGACCCGGCGGTATTCAAGACGCCGACAGGATATGCCCTGTACCTATCCGAAGGCCAGAGCGTCGTTGCATTCTCATCTGCCACTTTGCAGGGAAGTTACACTCCGATTCCAGGCCTTCCAGAAGGGGTGCTGGTGCAGCAGGGCACGGGCGGAGTTCCGTCAGGCCGCTACAATCCGCAGACGGGGCAGTATTGGACTTACGTAAGCCATTCGCCGCTTGGAGGAACGGGAGTAATAGATCTCGCAATCACCTCGGACATAAGCAGCCAGATTCCGTCGGCGGCATTTTCCACCGTGGTTTCGGGATGCGACTTCGCCGCGCTTGGATGCAACTATTCTGTGGAGAGCCCAGGCATATGGCCGAAGTGAAATGCAACGTTCAGCTTGTGCTCCCTCCTCCTCCGGAATATGCGCCAGTGTTGTCATTGATTGCGCATGCGCTGCCACCGCCGCCGAGCTGCGACGGATATAAGACATTGCTGTCCAATGTCCATGAGCCAAGCGCTCCGTTCGTTACAGGCGCATAATATATCTGAGTGTAAGGCGAACTCTCGCTGCTCAGGCAGTATATGTAGCCGCTGTCGTAGACGCAGCTGTTCTGGTAGAATGTAAGCCCTCCAGGATAGGAGCCGTCGCTGGTGAAGGATGCGCCAAGGCCTGATGACGGCGAGAAAACTGCGTTGTATACCCCGTTGCCGCTCCTTCCTCCGGCACAGATGAGCATGCCGCTGGCTACGACGCAGCTTGTAGCGAACGGCTGGCCGCTAGTCGGATAGCTTGTTGTTGCGGTGAAGGAGCTTAGCTGGCCGGGGCTGGTTACCGTTGCATAATAATCCAGGTTTGCAGTGCCGGAATAAGTTCCAAGGCAGAGCATAGTCCCTTGATAGATGAAGCACGGATCGCCAAACAATCCGTATGCATCGTTGCCTGCAGTGGACCACGAGCCGATTGAGCCGTCGCCATTTATCGGCGCAGATATTATGGCGGTTTGTGCACTGCCACATGGGTTGCCGCACAAAGACGAGCAGTAAATGTAGCCCTGGTATATCGTACAGCCAGCGAACGACATAGTGTACAGCGATGGGATGACAGTACCTTGCGACCATGCACCGACTCCTGTGCTGCTTACGCTTGCATAATAAATGTGCTCATCGCTGCTTCCCTGCGATGGGGAGCAGTAAATGTACCCGCTGTATATCGCACATCCTCCATTGACGAATCCGACCGGGTATGGAGTCGTGGAGTTCCAGCCCCCTACGCCGCCGCCAAGCTTGTTGCCGAGGAGCTTTGCGTAGTAGACGCCGTTGCTCGGCGAAGTGCTGCCGCCGACACAGTATACATCGGTGTATGACGAGACTAGCTTGGCGCTTGTTGACGCCACTCCGGTGAAGGTTGCTATTTCTGCGGTGAGCGGAGTGGATTGTGTCGGCGTAGTGTATTCGATCCACAGGGTTCCTGCAAAGGACTGCCCTATGACCTTATTCTTTATCGGGCACGCAAACGCAGCTGCAGTGCTGTTCTGCTGGTTCGGCTGGAGCACTATGTTGACTCCTGTGAAAGAGGTGGGCTCTGACTGGTTGCTCGAGCATGCGATTCCTGTGACGGTTATGCTTTGGGAACTTGCCTGGCCTAGGCTGACCAACACATACCCGCTTGTATTCATGATAGGGGTGGTGCATAAATAGCCAGCTGCGGCTGTGCATGCCGTAGCCGTAAAGTTTGCCCCAGAAAAAACGCCAAGCTGGTATAGCACGCCGATGACCACGCCTATGATTAGTATCGCCCACCCGTAAGTCATCAGATATTCCATTGCCGACTGTGCTTTGGTCGTATCTCGCACTATATTCTTCATGTTGTAATAAGAACAAAAGCGCAAATAAAAACCTTTGCGATTGCATAGGGATTCGATTTCAGAATTCTGACAGGCAAAAATGCTTAAAAAGCTTGTCTCACAACCAAATAACATGTACGTGGATTCCTATACGCTACGGAGTAAGCTTCCGATCATAGTCGGAATTTTTGTAGTAGTCGTAGTGATAGCGTTTTTGACATACTTCCTTACTACGCAATCCAATACAGCCATTGGGGGCATACCAATTCACCAAACAACGACTACAGTAGCGCCTGCGATTTCGCCACCGACGATAATACAGGTTTATGTGAATGACACAGGATTCACTCCGAAGCTTTTAGTTGCAAACACGGGCCGGCGCATCGCGATAAACCTGCACAACACTGGAACCAAGCTGCATGACCTCTATGTTCCAAGCATCAGTGTCAACAGCACACTTGTATTGCCGGGATCGAACAAGACCACCGTTTTCTATGCACCGTCGACAGCAGGGAATCTGACGTTCTATTCTAATGTTGATGGGGACCAAAGCGCAGGCCTGAGCGGAACAATCACAGTAGTTCCTTGATGAACCAGCCGGCGGAGAGGCTTGCTGTGATGCAATAACAAGAGAAGCCCCACATCTCTCCAGATGCTGTAATAGCACTCGCCCTTTGTTTCGGGGATTGTAAACGCCATGTTAGGCAGAGCTTTCGCGCTATTATGGCATCCCTTATTTGCTATACACTATACATGATATGCAAGCGTCCAGAGCACTATTCCTATCAGCATCACGATGACGCCTCCCCACACGTCAGTAAGGTTTCCCCCATTGTACAAATCACCATAGAGCCATGTTGCTGTTCCGGCGAGCAGAAGGATGACGCTCAGTATTATCAGGTATGTGGACTTGTTCTTCTTTGCAAACATCCCCCATTTGACGTCAGCATATAGCCATAGGAGTGTGCCAATCACTATCGCTGCAACTCCACCGTATATGTAGCTGGTGATGCCGCCGCTGTAATCTCCGTAGAGCCAGAGGAGAATTCCGATTAGTATAAGAGTTATTCCAAGAACCATAAGGCGGGCCTTTGCCTTCTTCAGCATAGCTGCGATTCCGGAAATTGCGACGATAACTATGCCGATCAGCAGCCACGTCGTTATGTTGCTAAAGTTGAGACCAGCGTAGGATAGACTTGTTCCCGAGCCTGCACCTGAGCCTGAGTTATATGCCGTAGTCGTTGCCGGAGTTGTCGTTCCGGTGGTGCCGCCACTTGCGATCGGGTTTGGAACAACAGCAGGAACCATCAGCGAAAGCACAGTGTTGTTAGTAGTAGGGTCGTCCATCGTTGCGTTTAGCGTTATGCTGTAATTTCCTGGTTTCACCGAGGGCATAAGTGATACAGTCATCGTTCCAGAGAACGGTGGGTCTGTCGCTGCACCTCCGGCGTTGCTAAGGGTTACGTTTATTCCCTGTGAAGTAAGCTGGGCTTGGTTGACGACGTGCAGTATCGTGCCCCACGTGTTTCCGGACTGGATTGTCACATTGTACGAGACAGAGGCTGAACTTCCTGGACTTATTGAAAGGCTGCTCTTTGAAAGTGTTATCTTCGATGTTCCGTAGCCGCTTGCAAACGACATCTGGAACAGAGCCAGCAGTGCAAAAATTGATATCGGCAACAGTAGTCTTCGTGCGTTCATTCTAACCCCTTGTTAAAGAAGCTCAAGCAAGCTTTTTAATTGCTTATCTTTAGCATAAAAATTACTGTTGGGTCGCTTCGCCTATGCCGTTGCCTTCTGCAGCTTTTCTTCCGCCGCGCTTCGACTGCCTTTCTACACGCGCGTTAGCGAACTGTATGTTAAGATCCTCTTCGCTTGTGCTGTCCATCCACGCCTTTATGTAAATCGCTATGTTCCTGAACGGTTTTGTGTATCTGTCTGTGAGAGAATAAGCGCTGTTCTCGTGCTTCAGTAGGCCGATCTGTACTGCGTAGTCGAGATAGCGCTTCGCAGTCGCAATCGGAACGCTTTCTGGAACGTCCTTCAATCTGAGCTGGCCTTTTTTCTTTGCCTCTAGCAGAAGAAGAGAGAACCTGTACGCCTCGGTTTCGTTGTCGAAGAACACTTTTGAAATGTCCTTTACGTTTACAGCCTTTAGCTTTTCCTTGAGGGGGGCGTCTTCAAACTCCCAATATTTTATTCCCATGATGTCACCGGTCGCAGAGATATGTGACATTAAAGTTATTTAATCCTTCCATAATTTCGGAAGTGAGCTAACTACTTCTCTCGTATGAATGTAATTATGTCTCCTCCTGCAAGAACGTGCGCCTCACCGACCTTCTGATTAGAAAACTTCGCGCTTGGCCCGCTTATGATTGCGCATTCGAGAGAGTCGGCGAAGCTTGTGTGGAATTTTTTTGCTGCGTCGCCGATCGTAGCCCCTTTGCCAAGTATCATCGGCATAAGCCGCTCCTCTCCTGTTCTAGGTTTCAGATAAACGGTTATTATTCCGAGGTTCTCGTATATTCTTTCCTTCAGCTGAACGAGACCGGTCTGGTTTGTAGCGCTGATAGGAAGCACTTCTATGTTGTGCTTCTTTGAGAAATCGCTTGCAAGCTTGTCTGCCCCCGTTATCGTGTCAGTCTTGTTGAGCGCGACAATCGCTCTCAGATATATCGCCCTTCCAGATATTATTGAAATCAGTTCGTCTTCGGTAACCTTCCCCCAAATTGAAATGATGTAGTTGTGGTTTCCGAGCCCGATAAGTATCTCCCTTATGTCTTCTTCTGGAAGTCCAGACTTGTTTACTTCTATTTTTATCCCTCCGGTTATCTGGTCGACAAGCTGTATGTAGGGTTTCTTCTTGTTGATCGTGATTTCGAGCGCGTTGAGTTCCTTGAGAAGCTTCTCGAACTGATGGAGTTGGTTTACGTCGATGACAAAAACGATTAGGTCTGCAGACTTTGCCGCAGAGATAACCATTCTGCCCCCTCCCACTCCGAGGTGCGCGTCTTCGATCAGGCCAGGCATGTCGAACACCTGTATGTGCGCATCTTTGTATAGCATTGTTCCAGGAATTATCTTTGTTGTTGTGAACGCGTAGGCCGCAGTCTTTGACCGTGTGTTTGCTATCACGTTGATGAGCGATGACTTTCCTGCGCTTGGGAATCCGACGAGAGCGACAGTGGCGTCGCCAGTTTTCTTTATGTAGAATCCTTCCAGGTGGGTTCGCTTCCCTGCTTCGACTATCGCCTTCTTCGTGTGCGCGATCTTCGAGCGAAGCTGGCCCAGGTGGTAGTTGGTCTTTTTGTTGTCCTGGGTTTTGTCGTACTCCTTCTGCATTTCCTTGAGCTTCTCTTCTAGAAGTTCCTTTTTGCTCGGCATACGACCACCATCACATGAACTTTGCGAACTTCTTCTTGAAGTTCCTGTCGTTCTTCAATGAGTTGAACATTTTCTTCATCTTGTTGAAGTCCGAGATTAGCTTGTGGACATCAGATTCGTTCGACCCGCTGCCCTTCGCTATTCGCTCTATTCTGTGAGTGTCATGAAGAAGACGCTCGTTCTTCCTCTCCTCTTTTGTCATCGATCCGATGATTACTTTGTACTTCGCAAGTCGCCCTTCTCCCTGCTCTATCACGTCCTTTGGCACGTCTGGCGCACCCATCATTCCGAATACATTCTTGAGCGGGCCCATTCCCTGCATTGCCTTGAGCTGGTTGTAGAAAGAGTCGAAGTTAAGCTCTTCCATCTCCATGTCCTCTGGCTTTAGGTTTGCCTCTTTGACTGCCTGTTGGACGTGCTCGACTAGCGAGCCTATGTCCGGCATTCCCAAAAGCCGCCCTATGAACTTCTGTGCGTCGTATGGCTCTATGTTGCTGAGCTTTTCTCCGACTCCGATAAACGCGACAGTTACGTTGGCTGCGTGAGTTGCGCTGAGAGCGCCTCCGCCCTTTCCTGATCCGTCCATCTTTGTTACTATTACCCCGGTCAGCTTGATCGCGTTGTTGAATTCTCGCGCCTGCCTCCCTGCTACTTGGCCTATGTCTGCATTGATGACAAGGAATTTCTCATCTGGAGAGAATGCGTTGTTGACTGCCTTAAGCTCTGTGATGAGGGCGTCGTCGAGAGCGCTCCTTCCGCTTGTGTCGCAGATGACCACGTGCTTGTCCTTCAGCGCTGCAAGCCCCTGCTTCACGATTTTTACCGGGTCTTTTTCCCCTTTTATCCCGAAGAACCCCACATTCGCCTGCTTCGCAAGCGTCTCGAGCTGCTCATACGCGGCTGGACGCGATACGTCTGTGCAGATCACTCCTGCAGAAAGCCCTCTATCCTGGTAAAACTTGGCCAGCTTCGCTGACGATGTCGTCTTTCCAGATCCATAAAGGCCTGCGAGCAGTATCCTTTGCTTCTGGAGCTTTGGCGTGAATGTGCCACCCATCAGCTTGACCAACTCTTCGTATACTATGTTTGTTATGTAGTCTGTCGGCGCAAGTCCTGCCGGTGGTTTGCTCCTGAGAGCTTTCTCTTCTATGTCCTTTGAGAACTGGAGAACTAGGGATACCTCTACGTCTGCGCTTATCAAGGTCTTCTGGAGATCCTTGTTAAACTCCTTGATAGTTTTTGCGTCTATGATGGTTGCGCGCGTCAGCTTTGCGATCGCTTTGCGCAATCCTTCTCCCAGGTCCATGATTATCTCTCGGTAAAATCAGTAATTAAACCTCTTTTAAAGTTTGTATTTCAACATATTTATAGCTAGCGTCATAAGCTATAGAAAGGTGTTTCGGCTGAAGCTCATTATAACTCAATCCAACCTGACGCTGATGGGAGGCGCAGAAAGAGTGCTCCTCAAGATAGCGCAGCATTACAATGCACCGATATACACTGGAGAGTACAACAAAAACACAACATTCCCGGAATTCGAGGAGCTTGACGTCAATGTAATAAAGATGAATCCCATTTATCGAATGCTGCCGTATGGAAGGGCAGTGCAGGGCCTCCATTACGGACTTGGTTTCTACGGCCTCAAGATAACCGAGGACTACGACGTGATAAACGCACACATTGCCCCTTCTCATTGGATAAGGAGGAACAACGAGAGGGTTCTTTGGTACTGCCATACACCGCTCAGAGAAGTTTGGGACCTCTACGACTACAGGATGAAGTTGAAGAAGTTTTACCAGAAACCCATTCACATCGCAGGAGCGAGCGCAATAAGAAAGATAGACAAGTCGATAGTGAAAAACATAGAATATATATTCGCAAACAGCACGACGATAAGAAGAAGGCTCGTGCAATACTTCGGGAGAACAGACGCGAAGGTGCTTGGCGGAGGCATAGACTACAAACAGTTCTCCAACCAGGGAGACGACCATTATTTCTATTATCCTGCAAGGTTCTCGCCGAACAAGGGGCAGCACCTAGCTGTCGAAGCGTTTGCGAAGTTCAAAAAGCTGAACAAAGGCAAAAGGAGCTACAAGCTGGTGCTTGCAGGAGCAGTCTCGAAGGACAAGTTCCTCTCTGACTATTTTGAGAAAGTCGGCAGGCAGGCGCAGAAAGTCGGCGACATCATGATTATTCCTAACGCGAACGATGAACAGTGGATTGACCTTTATTCGCGTTGCACCGCAATCGTCCATCCGGCAGAAAACGAGGACTACGGAATAGCGCCGCTCGAGGGCATGGCAAGCGGCAAAGCGGTGATAGCGTTCAATGAGGGAGGACCGACAGAGACCATAGTGGACAATGAGACAGGCTACCTTGTCGACGGCACAACAGAGATGGCAAAGAAGATGCTTTTCGTTGCAGAACACCCTTCGATCGCCAATAAGGTTGGCAAGGCAGGAATGAAAAGGGTCAAAGAGCATTATTCTTGGGAACGATTTTTCGAACGGTACGACCACGCGCTGAAGGAAGTTGCTGACAGAAAACGTGGCTGATTTATTATCTGTACACTACAGAGATGTTCGCGTATCTGTTTACCGGGTAGTATGAGTACAGCGCCGCGTAAACATATATCTGAAGCGGGTGGCCATTGCTGAAGTTGTATTGATATGGAACGGTGTAGTTCTGCAGCAACGACTGGTTCTGGAACACAACTGTGTTGTTTAGATATATGTTGACAAGCACATTCGATATCTCAGTCTTCGTGTTCCCCTGACCTACGTCAATCATCAGAACTCTCACCGGTCCGCAGCCAACGCTCTGATTGTCTCTCAGGAAGTTGACAGCCTTGCAGTAAACCGGTGCAGTTATCGGTATTGTAGTTGTTGAAGTCGACGTTGTGCTGGTTGTGCTCGTCGTTGAAGTTGTAGACATAGATGTTGTTGAAGTTGTGTGTATCGATGTTGTGGCTGTCGTAGTCGGGATTGTTGTCGTTGTAGAAACTGTTGTTGTAGTCGTTGTTACGATATGCAAAGAGATGAGCAAGTTGTTGAAGAACTGTATTATTGCGTCGATTATAGATCCAAACACGCTAGATTGGGAATAGAGTGTGTTAGCGGCGCTCGCTGTTGTAGCAAACAATAAAAGCAGAAGCGCAATTGCGGCTATGGCTTTCATATAATCGTTACTTCTTTGCCTGTGGCTTCTGCTGCGCGCTCACAGGTGTAACTTCTATCACGTACTTCGAGATGACCTTTGATGCATACTCTAGGACTCTCTTTATGTTCGCTTCTGTGTTTGTTCCCGTGCATATCATCTTTCCGTTCTTGAAAAGTATAATTACTGCCTTCGGCTCTGCAATCTTGAAAATTGCGCCAGGAAACTGCTCTGGCTCGTAGTCGACAGCCTTGACTTCCTTTGAGAGCGCATACAAATCTATGACAGCGTGGAGATCCGCACTCACTACTATGTTCTGTATCTTTATCACAGGAGTAGGAATGCTGTTTCCTCTTGGCTTGTCCGGCGCTTTTGGAGCTTTCTTTGCCGTTTAATCACCGTATAGAGTATATATAAATTGCGAAGATTTAAATAGTGAGCTTGTTGCGAAGAGGAGCCACTGCCGACAAACACTAAACCCTTATAGCTTTGTGTGGCACTATCTTATCTCATGCAGAAAGCAGTTTTTATCGTGGGCGCCGGAGTCATCGGTCTCACGCTCGCGAAGGAGCTCGCGCTGAAGGACATAGACGTCACAGTCTACGATTCGAAGAGCAAAGTGTCTGACAACGCTGCGAAGGCTTCGGGAATATTTTCGAGAGAAGGACTTGCAAAAATGGATATGAAGTGGGAAACCGCGCAGCAGAACACTCTTGACGGAGCAGTAATACACGCAGGCGGAGAGCAGCTGAAGGTTTCTTCGACAGGAACTGTTGCGTATGTGCTTGACAGAGGGATATTCGCGAACCTTTGTGCAAAAGAGGCGGTCGCCGCGGGGGCAAAATTGGCCATGGGAAGAAGGCTCGAAAGAGAGCAGTTGATTGAAATCGGCAAGGACAATGAGAAAATACTTGTCGGCGCAGACGGCGCAGTCTCCAATGTTGCGAGCGCGCTCGGCTTCCAAAAGATCGAGGAATACATACTTACCTACAAAGCTGAATACGAGGGAGTCGACATTCCGGACGAACACAAAGTCGAAGTGATGTTCTCGAACAAGATCGCGAGCCGCTTCTTCGGATGGACATGCCCTTACTCTGGCAGCAAACTCGAGGTCGGCATAGGAATCAGCGACAGATCAAGGAGCAACAGCACAGGAGCGTTCAACAAATTCATCCAAACGGACTACATGAAGAAGCTCCTCGCCGGAGCGGAGAGAACCGCAGGCTATGCAAGCATAATACCGATAAAGTACAGGTCAAAGACAGTCATAGGAAACACTCTGCTTGTCGGTGATGCCGCAGGACAGGTGAAAGCGACGACAGGCGGCGGGATAATCTTTGGGTCTGCCTGCGCAAAGGTCGCCGCAAGGTGCATTAGCGAAAACATAAAGCACGGAAGACCTCTGATGGACTACGAAAAGGCGTGGCGAAAGGACCACCAGCTCGACCTCCGGCTCCACAAGGCAATCCATGGGTATTATTCGATGTTGGGAGACGACAGCTTTGCAGCGATGATAAAGCTTCTGAAGCTTGCAGGCTTCGAAGGATTCCTTGGACGATACGGGGATATGGATCGCCCTTCTCTCGTTTTGAAAAGATTCTTTTTGAGAGGAGCAGCAAAATAAGTCAATGTGTCAGAATGCCTATTGGAGTTACCCCGAGCAATGCGTTCGCCGCTGCGTTTGTAATGCTTATCAATGGCTGCGGGTATATGCCGAACATTATTATGATTATCAGGCACGCCCAGACCACTATGTTGATGGTGAAGCTCGATGGAACGTGCGCCTTCTCCTTTTTCGCGAACATCGCGATGATCAGCTTTGCATAATAATAGACTGAGATGAAGCTGTTGATTATCGCAAGCACAGTGAGGAATATCAATCCCTTGTTTATCGCGCCTGTGAACAGCAGGAACTTTCCTACGAACCCCATCAGCGGCGGAACCCCTATCATGGAAAGCATGAATACGCTCAGCGCTATGGCTGCGAATGGATTCTTTGTGCTTATTCCGCTGTAATCCTCGATGCTCTTTATGTTTTTGTTCTCGAGCCAAAGCACTATCGCGAACGTTCCGATTATCATGAAGGTGTGCGCCACTATCTGATACATCGATGCGCTTATCGCGTATGCCGACGCAGTCGCAAAGCCTATTGCAATGTATCCTGCTTGCGATATTGCAGAGTAGGCGAAAAGCCGCTTGACGTTTTCCTGCACCATCGCAGCGATGTTTCCGAAGAACATCGTCAATATTGAGAATACCTGGAATATCAGGGCGAAGGTCGGCAGATACGGCAGCATCAGTATGAAAAGGATTTGGAAGAGCGCGACGAACGCGACCTTTTTGTTGACTCCGGCCAGGAATGCCGTTATGTTTGCAGGCGAACCAGCATACACGTCAGGAACCCAGAGGTTGAACGGAAAGAGAGACGCGTCAAAGGATAGTCCGGCTATGAACAGGACGAGGGCCAACACTACCAGATAGTTTCCTGACACCGACGAGTTTGGAACCAGCGGGCTTAGCATCAGCTGCGAATCGAACGGGAATACCAGCGCGATCGCGAACGTGAGCATAGTCACGCCTATCGCAGATATTATGAACAGCTTCACCGCAGGCTCGATGTACTGCTTCCCGTTCATCATTATCATGAACGCAGTCGGCAACGTCACAAGCTCTATTCCGAGAAGGATCATGACGACGGAGTTGGCCATCGCCACAGACATGGCGCCGATTGCGGCGAAAGCGAGAAGTAGCGAGAAGCTGTTGTAGTCACTTGAGTACCTGTACGACATTATATTGACCAGAAGTATCGCCGCTGCGAACAGCGCTATGAAAAATGCGGAAAATGGCGATATTATGAACACGCCGTAGATTATCAACGGTGTCGGAAGGGCTCCTGGACCTGGATTCGTTAGAGTGAAAAGGTATGCGCAGGAAGCGATTATCAAAAACAGCGCTATTGTGCTGACGATAAGGTGGATTTTCGAGTTCTTGTGCAGCATCGTAAGTATGCTAGACACTAGCATTAGCAGAAGCGCGCCGAAAAGAAGTTCTGCGCTGCCAAATTCTCCAAGCCCGAACGTCGGCAGAAGCGGCGCGAGCGGAGGTGTTTGCATTAGCAGAGTTTCAAGCATTTTATCACATCACAGGTTGAACAGTTTCAGTATTATGAACGGCGCAATTCCGAACAGGAATATGCAGAAGAGCAGCACTGCGTAGCCGATCTTCTGGGTTGCGCCTATGTAGTCTATGCTCTTTGTCGATTCCTTCGTCGACAGCAGCGATTTGTTTATTACGTAGTAGAGATATGCCCCCATTATTATCAGTGCCGCTAACGGAATTATTCCTGCAGTTGAGAAACTTCTGTATGCGCTGACAAATATCAGAAGGTCGCCGATGAAAGCTGCAGTGAGCGGCATTCCTGTCGTCGCGAAAACGCCGGTCAAAAAGCTGTATGCTGTGCTGTGTGCATTTCGAACAACGCCGTGGAGCAGCCTGATGTCGCGCTCTCCGAAGATGTGACCGGTAGAGCCGGCTGCAAGGAACAACAACGATATGGTGAATCCGTGCGCAAGCATCGCGAACGTTGCGCCGGCTATTCCGAGCGGGCTCAGCGACGCAATTCCGATAAGCACTATGCTCATCTCTATGATTGTGGTGTAGGCGACAATGCGCTTTATGTCGGTTTGAGTGAACAGCACAAATGCAAGATAAAATGCAGAGAACGCGCCAAGAAGCAAAGTGAACACCGCAAACGATCCAGACACGGGCAGCATGGTGAATGCAAGTATCATTCCGTAGCCGCCGAACTTGGTAAGTATGCCTGAAAGCAGCATAGACCCTTGTGTCGACGCTTCTGTGTGCGCGTCTGGAAGCCAGAGGTGCACTGGAAAGACCGGCATGTTTATCAGGAATGCAATAAAGAGCAGTGTGAATATCAAAATCTCGGTGCTGTGCGGAATCAGAAAAGCATTCGCTGTTATGTAGCCGATGTCGAACGACCTGAGAGGAGTATAGAAGTATATCAGCATTATTGCGAACAGCAGCAGCAGGCTTGCCAGAATCTCATACATCAGGAATTTCATTGCTGCGCGGCGGCGGTTTGCCGAGCCGAGAAGGTAGAGCATGAAGAACAGGGCGACTACGCCCACGTCCCAGAATATGAAGAACACGAACAGGTTTGTCGAGGCGAAAAGTCCGATTGCGGCAAGCTCGAACAGGAGTATGAGCGCGCTTGATGTAGCGTATCCCTCCCGCTCCGTGTTTCCGGAGAGCTGCGTCACGAACGCGACTATGACGGCCATCAGCGCAAGCGTGAATGTTATTGCGTTGAATCCGAGCGATAGCACTATGTTAGGGGTTGTGATGTATGCGTAGTACTGTTCGGTGAACGTCGCTGTCCCAGACAGCAGGGACATCGCCAGCGCAGATATTATCGCAAGCATAGCTATGCCGGAGAATACAACGCCGATAAGTTTTGCGTTTTCGCGAGAGAACGCTATGAGTATCATTCCCAGAACGAGGGAGACGAGCGATATTCCAATTAACGGTATCATTTTATCATTTCGTTTATGTTATTAGGTTGAATGCGATCAGCAGCAGCATCAGTGCAAAGCCTAGCACAAAAGCGAGCGCATAGCTGTTTGTCTGGCCGTCAACCATGCGCCTCATGTAGTATCCGCTCTTTATGAAGAGCTGCGACATGACATATATCGATCTGTCGAACGCAAAGTCAAGGTTGCCGGCTAGCGCGCCGATCTTGGCGATGCCTGCTGCGAATATAAGATACGCTCCGTTGACGATTGTGCTGTTGTGGAGCGCTGCGAACGCCATGCTGTTTGTCGACGCTAGGTGCATGCGATGGCCGAGTTTGTAGATATAGAAAGCCACAGCGATTCCTGCGATCGCGACTATGTTTGTTATCGCGATTTCGGTTGCGCCGAGCAGTTGCATCTGTGCCGCGCCTCCAATGTACGAAGGATCTGCATAGTAAATGAATGTGGCGACGACCACTAATGCCGCAAGTACGACTCCTGGAATCACCATAGTCTTCGGGACAGAGCCATAGCCAAGTTTGCCTGTCAGCTTCTTGTCGAAAACATTCCTTGTCGGTATGAACAGCCATCTGAAAGCGTAGATGCTCGTTGCCAATCCAACAAGAACTAGCACAGCGTACACTACAATGTTGCTAGACATCGCAGAACTCTCGACAAACGACTTGCCAAGGAATCCGCTTAGCGGAAATATTCCTGCAATGGACAGTGCGCCGATCAGCGCTGTCGCGAGTATAGGCTTGCTGTTTCTGCTGCAGCATAGCTTATATATGTCCTCTTCTTCATTGTTGGCCCTTATTATCGAGCCTGCGCTCATGAATAATGCCGCTTTGTAGAATGTCTGGACAAAAAAGAGTATCATGGCTGCGAATACTGCGTTGAGCCCGAGCGCGATGAACATCAAACCCAGGTCTTCTATCGTCGAATATGCAAGTATTTTCTTGAAGTGGCGTTCGGTCAGCGCATTGCTTGCTCCGAGGATGGCGCTGATTATTCCTATTACCAATATCAGAGGAAGCAGACCAGCGGCCGAATAGACCGGAAGAAGCACCATCACAAGGAACACTCCCGCTTTCACCATTGTTGAAGAATGCAGGAACGACGACACAGGCGTGGGTCCTTCCATTGCGTCTGACAGCCATTCATGGAATGGAAACTGTGCAGATTTTGTGAACGCTGCTATTAGTATGAACACAAGCGCGAGCTGCGTTGAAGATGTGATCGGGTTAGACAGAAGAAGCGAATAGTCGAAGCCTGCGTGCGTGACCCCTATTATCACTATCCCCATCAGCATGAAAATGTCTCCGATCAGTATCGTGGTTATCGCCTTTCTTGCTGCTGTCGGCGCCCGCTCTTTGTAATGCCAGAATCCGATTAGAAGGTAGCTAGTTATGCCAAGAATCTCCCATGCTATGAACAGGGTTATGAAGCTTGCTGATATCGCGAACAGCATCATCGATGCGGCGAACACACACATCTCGAAGTAGAAGCGGCGCTGCTCGCTCGGAAGTTCCATGTATCCCATAGAATATGTGAACACGAGAGGCGTGACAATCGCAACAAGCATCAGGAGAAGAAGGTTTGCCTGTGCAGTAGCGGTGGTTATCGTCACGGAAAGCCCAGCCACATTGAACCACTGGAGAGACTGAGTTCCGGGAGGGTTGCTGAGCAGAAGGTAAGCCAGGAGCAGACTGACTATGCTGCCAGACAGCGCAAGGTATTTTGCTACTCGCTCCGTTCTCGGGATCAGACATGCAAGTGCAGCCGCGATGAGTGGAATTATTACGAATAACGATAGCATGGTTTCACTCCTTCAACCTGGACAGCCTGGTGACGTCGAGACTGGCCTCGTATTTTGACAGATATCTGTAGAACGACACAAGCGCTATCGCCTCCGATGCCGCTATAGTCCATATTGTGAAAAGCAGCAGCATGATGTTTCCTGGAGCGATAGAGTAGAAGAATGTCACTGCAAGAAGCGCTGCGGCTGCTATCGCCACTTCTATGGAGAGCAGCATCAGCAGGAAATGCCTTGTTATGACTACTCCAGCTATCCCGATCACGAAGAGCGTGATGCTCACTGCAACAAAATATATCACATCGATCATTGCCTAGACCTCTTTAGCAGCATTATAGCTCCGAATGCCACTCCAAACATCAGCAGAAGCATTAGATAGAATAATGATGCGCTCGAACTGAGCGACGTGTATATGTTTGCAAGGCCGAAGGTGTTTGGCCCTGAATTTGCGATCGATACGTTCAACAATGGGACAAGCGTAATCACCAGCACGACAGCGGTGAGCGCAAGCATCAGCATAAACTTGGAATGCTTGAACTCCGAGTAGCGGGCAGACGCCACGCCGACAAACATGAATGTGGTTATTCCTCCAACCATTATGAAAAGCTGCAGCACTGCGAGCAGCGGTTCGTCGATTATGATGAAGAACGCAGACACTGCGAAAAACACAACCGACATGGCTAGCGCGGAGTGAAGCACGTCCTTAAACACAAGTATCAAAACGGCGGCAAGGACCGAAATGGCAGTTATCACAACAAACGCGATTATGTCCAGCATATCAGCACCATCATTCGAGCGCTTCTGGCCGCTTGATGAAGTCGCGCCTGTCAAAGCTCTCGAACTCTGTGTCTTTTGTAAGCACCAAGCATTCTGTCGGGCATACCTCTTCGCAGAGCGCGCAGAATAGGCAGCGCTCGAGGTTTATTTCAGGAAATATTTTTGTTGCTGTGCCCTGGTGGAATGCGGTTTCGTAGTCTGCCTCTACCATTACTATTGTCTGATTGGGGCATATCTTCGCGCATGCCGAGCAGTTTATGCATGTCCTCATGTCAAGCTTGTGAATCCCTCTGTAAGTGTCGGCGAGCTTTTCCTTCTGCTCTGGATATTCCAGCGTCGTAGGCTTCTTCAGCGCCGATTTGGCAACCTTTGCGATTGGCTGTAGTATCATTTGGTCAACCGATGAATAATACAAAAGTAATTAATAAATTAACGACGGACAGAGGCATGAGATAGAGCCAGCCAAGCCTCAGAAGCCTGTCAATTCTCATGCGCACCGTTGTCGCTCTTATGAATATCACGAATACCGATATGGCCACCACTTTTATCATCAGCCACGCGAACTCTGGAAGGAAAGACGGGCCTAGCCATCCGCCCAGGAACAGCAATGATATGAGAAGTGCGCCGACGAACATCCTCAGATAATCGAGGAAGAGCACAAGCCCGTAATACGGAGCGCTCACGTCGGTAAGCCAGCCTGCTATGAGCTCGCTGTCGGCTTCTCTCAAGTCGAACGGCGGCCTGTCAAGCTCGCCGAGAAGAGCTATGAAGAACACGACGAAGCCCAGGGGCATCAGCATGATGTACCAGTAGCTGCTTTGTGCATTGACGATTGCCTGGAAGCTGTAGCTGCTAGTCATCATCGCGATTGCTGCTATGACAAGGACTATCGGTATCTCGTAGCTTAACATCATGACAACTGATCTCTGTGCTGCGATCGAACTGAACTTGTTCCCGCTGCTCCAACCTGCTATGAAGACAATGAGCGGAGTGAGAGAGAGAAACATGAATACAACTAACAGAGACACTCCAGTGTGCATGCCGATGAATCCATCTGTGAGCGGAATGAACGCCAGCATGAAGACGAACAGAGCTAGAAGCGCAGGTATCGCAGTCTGGAAAAGAATCTTGTCGGCGTTGTCAGGAATTATGTTCTCCTTTGCAATCAGCTTGACCAAGTCGGCGAGATTCTGCAGGATCCCCCATTTCCCTACGTATGTGGGACCATGCCGCGATTGTGCGCGCGCCATAAGCTTCCTCTCGAACCAGCCGAACACGTATGCAAAAACCGAAAATATTATCGACAGAACTATTGCGAAAATGATGAGCGCGATAAGAACAGATATCTCAGTTAGCGCTGTGCCCTGCAGATATGGAGAGAACAATGCCTGTACGTAATTGAAAAAGTTGGATATGTCTGGGGAAGATATGTTCATGGCCACCGACATCTAATGGAAAGCAAGCCTTATAAATCAGATTTCCAAGCATAACTATGGAATTGAGCGAGGGCGCAAAGGGCATTATCAAAGCTGGCCGGGTGCAGGCGCGGGTAAAGCGTGCAGGCATGCTGCAGTTCCAGGTATTCGTTGTCAAAAGGGTAAAGGTCGGAAGCGAAGAATTCGTTGAACTGTATCTGAACAAGGTCATAGACATGAGCGAGATAACAAGGCTAGCAAACGAGCTTGGGCTTCCTGTGGAGACCGAGAACGGAAGGGCGTTCCCCAACGGGAAGGGCGCAAAGGACTTCGTGGGCTTTTGATTCTGAGATTCTGATTTTCAAACGGTTATGTTTACGTAGCCGTCTGCAACTCCTGTGAACGTGCCCTTTGTATAGTTGATTGTCAATTGATACGGGAATATGGATCCCAGATAGCCAGGTATCGAGCCAAGGCACTTTATGTTTACCGATGTGCTGCTGTTGACCGCTATCGTCTGGTTTAGCGTCGTGTTCAATTCAAAGCCAGGGACGTAGCATGCGATTCTGTTCAGGAATATCGGCTGCGCAGTCGGATTCTTCAGAGTCATGTTTGCTATTCCGGTCACGTAGTTGAAAGATGCCAGTCTGCACTTGATTGGAGCAGTTGAGTTTATAGAGCACTGGTTGCCAATCGTGCTGTTCCATTCTGCTACGACAGTGTTCGCGTTGAGCTGTGTTATCAGGAGATATGCGCTGCCCTGTGCGCTTAGAGTCGCGCTCCTGTTGACGAGGGAGAATACATGGAAGGTGTAATTCTTTGTCAGCTGTGTCGAGTTGACAAGGAAATATGATGCTGATCCGTTAGCTCCAGATGCAAGCGGAACTCCGACATTGCACACGCTGACGTTAGGCGATGCGTACACGAGGCCAGGGCATGTGAGGTTGAGCGAGTTTAGGCTGAGCGGCGGCTGGTTTCTCTTTACATATGTTGCGAAGAAGCCATAGCTGTTCTCCGACATGTTGATTGCTGTGAGCGCGTTGCTGTTGCTGCCGCCTATTAGTGCGAAGCCTATGCCTGATGAATTTCGGTAGAGGAAGTTTCCGACGAATCCCTTCAGGCTTGCGTCTGATCTGTAAGCGTTTGCGAAAGCGACCGTCTGCACATCGTTGTATGTGTTTGCGGTTATATTCTTGCATGTTGCAGATGCGCTTGCGTTGTAGTATTCAAGCATCTTTGTCCAGCCGTTACTGTAGAAGTAGCAAAGGCTTGTCCTGTTGTTGACGACTGCGTATGTGCCTGTCGTGCCCTGCACGCTGTAGTTTGACGACTTTATTGCCGGGAAGCTGCTGACTAGATAATTTAGGTTGGACTGGTTGACTGTGCTCTGTATCCATGCAGAATACGCGGCTGTGCCGTTGTTGTACTTTGAGTATGCTCCGTCTATTCCACCTATGCTGATGTAGGGGCTTGACATGTCGCCGTACATCTTTGGAAGAAGTGTGCTCTCTGCACCCAGCATATTGTTGAATGGGGCGAGGCTGTATTGCGCGGATATGAACCATGCCATTCCCAAGCCTGGCTTGAAAAGCTCAAAGCTCTCTGTTGTAGATGCGTTGCTGTTCGGGATTGTTTTGTAAATGTCTGGAAGCTGCGGGCTGCTGACGTGAAGCGTTATTGAGCTCTGCGCTGTTGTCCTGTTCTGTATGTTCATTACGCTGCTAGGGTCTGCGATTGCCTGTATTGTGAATGTTCCGTTTGTCTGGTAGAGGACAGGCACGTTGTACGTGGCAGACGTTCCAGGCGGAAGCGATACATCTCTTGATGAGCTGCTTGCAACTTTGCCGTTTATGTAGAGAGCGACATATAGATTGTTGACCGGGCCTTTTCCGGTGTTGTTGACTGTCACGCTGAACTCTCCAGGCTGGTATGGATATACTACAGAGCTTTTTGTGAGCTGGGATAGCTTGACCAGCACGCTGATTGGCTGGTTTGAATTGCTTGAAACGAAATATGCAACTACTGCGACTACTATTACCGCTATTATCAGATACAGCGCAATCTCTTTGGTCGATATCTTCATGCTATCACAAACAGCTTTTGTTTTTTCTTTCTTGTTTTCTTTCCTATCTTCCCTTCAGCTCCTTTACCGCATTTATTATCTTGTCCTTGATCGGGTTGACCTCGCTTGAAAAATATCTTTCAATCCATGCGCCTTCGTCGTATTTCGCTGCGCCGTCTGGTTGGACAAGGAAGTACTTTCCCTTCGAGTGGTCTACCATCTTGGTCTTGCTAAGTTGTAGAAGGTGATACCTTAAAGTCTTTTCGTTTATAGGCTCCCATGCCTTTGCTATGTATTCCATCAGCTCAGGCACCTCCGGGTCACGCTTTTGGCTAAATTGGAAATACATGAGCGAGTCGAAAACCGCGATTGCTCCTTGGCGAGACTCTCCAGGATTGATTATCCCCAACGACAAAGCAAGCCATCGTATGATTGATCGGCGTGTTTCGATTACCTCTGGAGTAAGCCTGAGGTTTCGGAGCGTTATCTCTCTTTCAATAAGCTGCGATTCGTTGAGTTCCATTGCAACACGGGTGAAGAACTACCAAGACAGCTTGGTAGCATTTAATAATGTTATTTCTTTATCCTCTTTGTAAATAAATATCTTTCTAGGTGATGGTGTGGCAGATATAGAGATAGAAGTTGTGTTTTCTCCGGAAAAACTGAGGGCTTTCAACAGGAATGAGGCGCAGATGGGCGTCACGCTGAAGAATCTGGGGAGCGGAATGTACTGGAGCGAGTGCGAGATGGTCTTAAGCCCTCTGCTCTCTTTGGCGATCGATGCCGAGATGACAAAAGCGAGGACAAGAGTGGGGATACTGAAGCCTTTCAGCAGCATGACAAAGCAGGTAAAGCTCTATACGCGGCCGAACAACTACGAAGATGAATACCCGATAACGCTGATAGCTTATCTTTACGACCAGGATGGCGCGATTGCAGAACGTGTAGAGAAGAAAGTCATAGTTGAATGTGTCGCCGAAGCGAAGCCTTCCGGAGATGCAGTCAGGGACGTGGCAAAGGACATACAGAAATAACGGCTTGTGCATGTTTTTATATCTTTTTTTGCTAGCTTTAGCATGTCAAAAAGCCAGCGAAAGGGTTCTGCGCAGTCTGCGATGGAATACTTGATGACATACGGCTGGGCAATACTGATTATTGCTGTTGTTCTGGCGGTGCTGTTCCAGCTCGGGGTTTTCTCTGGAGGGAACTTTGCACCAAGAGCGCAAGCAGGTGCATGTCAGGTGCAGAAAACTGCTGTCGGTTCATCGTTGGTCGGAGAATGCCAGGGGCAGCTTCCGGAGTTTGTCGGGGCCTGGAACGGTGGCAGCTCAAGCAAGATAGCGATGCCCCTTAGTTCAAAGCTCCAGCCTTCCAGCATCACGATTTCTGCGTGGCTAAACCTCAATTCTTACCCGCCGACTAACAACGAAATGGATTTTATAAATGAAGAGGATTCACTGGGCGTCGGCTGGGATTTTGAGACATACGGCACTTCTGTGTATTTTCTTTTCGACGTGCCGACAAGGTATTCGATTTCATTTGATGGACCGACGGCCGGTTGGCAAACCGGCGAATGGGTAAATTATGTGGCAACGTACAACCAAACATCCGGCGCCATCACCCAGTATTACGATGGCATCAAAGAAACAATCGGAGGAGGAGCCCCGACGGGGCAGGCATTAGTTTACAACAGCGTTGCAACATTGAAGATAGGCCCTAACGTACAGGTCCCATTCAATGGAATGATGGCCAACATACAGATATACAATAACAGCCTCAACGCAAACGAGGTCTTAGCTCTTTATCAGGAAGGCATCGGAGGCGCGCCGATAAGGACAGATACTATTGTGGGATGGTGGCCGCTTAACGGAAACCCGAATGATTATTCAGGAAACAATAATAATGGTGCGCCCACAAGCGTCGGCTACAGCAGCTCGTGGGAGAGTGGGTATGCCGCGCCGTAGATGGTAGCTATTTGTTTAACCCCACAATCCTATAAGGGGCGAGAGAATCTTCACGGTGGTGAGGACGGGGACTGGGAGGTGGGATACCAAGTATTCTATAAGGCTGGAATAAGAGGTCGGAAAGCATTAAAAGCGTATCTACCCATTCTAAAGTATGCCAAAGGCGGTCGGAGGTAAGGTAATGGATAGTGCTCCAAAGAGAGAGAGAGAGAGAGAGAGTACTATTTTTGCAGTAAGCGGAGAGTAAAGTCGCAGAGCGCAATGGAATACCTCATGACCTACGGCTGGGCGATACTGATCATCGCCGTGGTACTCGGTATACTGTTCCAACTGGGTGTCTTCTCAGGCGGCAACTTCCAGCCTCATGCACAGGCCGGATCTTGCCAGGTGCAGAGGAGCGTGGCTGGAGCGTCTCTTGAGGGGCAGTGCAACGGCCTCCTGCCGCAGTTCGTCGCGGTGTTCAACGGCGCCGCAAGCATCACAGGCAGCTTCGGCGGCACCAGCTTCCCGATAAACTCGGTAACCTCCGTGACCGAGACGGCGTGGGTGTACGATCCAACGAATAGCGCGATCGCTGCATTGGCTGCCGGCTCCAGCACCTATGGCTGCACTTCGCATCTTTTTTATGCCGGACTCGACTCCCACGATAGCAGCACCACCATAGATTACCACGGTTGCTGCAACGATTACCAGTCGAGCCCCGCGAACGGCTGGACGCGCAATGACGGCAAATGGCACTTCATAGCCGTAGGTTACTCTGCGGCTACCAGCACGATATCGTTCCAGATGGACAGCAATTACCAGTCAGCCGCTTGGGCAGCCGCCCCGAACATCGGCGGGCAGTCGATTCTGATGGGCCAGGACATGTGCGACCACTGGTACTTCACCGGAGATATGGCTAACGTTCAGTTGTACAATACTTCGCTTTCGCAAGCGGAGCTGCAGGCGTTGTACCTTGAGGGGATTG
>VFSW01000306.1_pt1 | contig 69745 bp, 60 predicted proteins | sample 5358111 | NCBI WGS metagenome assembly VFSW01 (sample SAMN11554181, study PRJNA540505) | mine drainage metagenome | isolation source: sediment from site ElyBrook_90M | place: USA: Ely Copper Mine, Vershire, VT | collected 2017
GTAGAGACACACAAGCACATGCCCAATCTGAGACTGGGCATGTGCTTGTGTGTCTCTACTCATGGTTTAGACGCTCCTCTATCGCAAGGGCGAATGCTTCAAGGTCGTCGAGTCGTTGTTGTTGTGTGTGATCGTAGAGAATAGCGCGGTTGAGCGAACCGGGATCATGAACAAGCGCGTCACGCAGGTTGGTGATGAGTTCCATGCGATAGGCAAGCGCACGGGGAATGATTTGCTCACTGGCAACAATGCTGAGTAGTTCATGATAGCCTTCCGGGCGGCGCAAGCCAAGTGATGATACGAGCATGCTACACATTTGCAGGCAAGCCTCAATGGCGGTTTGCAGATAGCGTTCTGCCAGACCGTAGACGCGGTAGTCGTTAACAAATTCTTCGTGCTGCGTCTTGCCCAGGTCGTATAAGATCGTGATAGCGGCGCGCAACTGTGTCAAGTGGCGTTGGAGCAATCCTTTATCAAGTGGTAGCTTTTGACCGTAGAGGCGGCGCGTGAGGGCCTGGTTTTGTATCTCGTCAAATTTTTTGAAATCCAGGTAATCCATCACCGCTTTGCTTTCAAAGCGGATGCGTTGCTTCTCGTCACGGCTAAAAAGAATCTGCCCATATTTGATGACTTGTAGTTTGAGCAAGAGCGATGATTGGTTAAGGATCACGACATCGATGGTATCAGACTCTAGTCGTTTTGCCAGCTCACTAAAGAAGTAGAGCTGATAATCAAGAAACTGGTCTGCTTTAATTTGATCCATGAGTAAGATCGCGATATCCACATCACTTAATTGCCCAAACAGAGAACGGTTGGAAAGATTGCCCGCGACATAGGCAGCATTGACGGGACTCTGGGTGAAGAGTTGGTTGAGCTGAGCCTGCTTTTCGAACAAATTCATCAACGACCTCCGAGAAATCCTGGACTATCCCAGGCCGTTGCAAGTGAAGAAGCCTCCCCTGAGAACCACGCAGGTTCTAGTATTAACTATACCATAAAATGTTGCAAATTGCAGCATTTTATCCTTCAACCCATTCTTCACCGTCTGTTGCTACCTCTTTTTTCCAGATCGGCACGGTTGTTTTCAGGGTATCGATGATGTAGCGGCAAGCTTCAAATGCTTCGGCGCGGTGTGGGCTGGCAATAACGATGATGACACTAGCCTCGCCAATCTCCAAACGTCCAAAGCGGTGTGCAATGGCGATGTGTTCGATATTCCATCGTTGTGCTGCTTCCGTGGCGATGTTACGAATCTGTTGCTCTGCCATCTCTACATAGGCTTCGTATTCGAGATAGCGTACCTGTTTGCCGCGAGCATGGTTACGTACCACGCCTTCAAAAATGACGATGCCGCCATCTGTTGGGTGACTGGCTGCTGCAATGAGTACGTTCCGGTCAAGTGGTTCGCGTGTCAGTTGTATGATTGGTTCCATGTAAAAGCCTTTCCAGATGGGTTATGGGGCATATGGTCTTGTTATAGTGTTCCGCCTCCCATTGGTGGAATGAATACCAGTTCATCGCCCTCGTGTAGTATGCTGTGAAGCGGGACGTAGCCACGATTGACGGCACAGAGGGAACGTTCCAGGAGGGGCTGTATGCCAGCATAACGGGTTTGGAGGAGTGCGCGGGCATCGGCAACGCTGGCTCCTTCTGGCAGCGTCAGGGTCTCCTCATGTTTCCCGCTCTGCTCACGCAATGATGCGAAATAGCGGATATGAATAGTGATGTCACTCATACCGAAAAGTATAGCACGCTCTGGAAAGAATGGCTAGCTATAACTATGCAATATGCTGTTATGCAACGTCTCGTTGTATGCTATGAATAATAGAGAAGAAGGAAGTTACTATGAGCAGAGGTGTGGTCTATGACGCGATTGTTGTCGGGTCTGGCCCAAATGGTCTGGCGGCTGCCGTGACGCTGGCGCGAGCAGGGCGTTCGGTGTGCGTGTTTGAGGCGAAAGAGACGATTGGCGGCGGTGCGCGTTCAAAAGAGCTGACGTTGCCGGGCTTTGTGCATGATGTCTGCTCGGCAATTCATCCCCTGGGTATTGGCTCGCCCTTCTTTCGCGCTCTTCCGCTTGCTCAGTATGGTCTGGAATGGCAGCATCCTCCCGTGCCGCTGGCCCATCCGCTCGATGATGGGTCTGCAATGCTGCTTGAGCGGTCAGTCGAGGCAACGGGCGAAACGCTTGGCTGCGATGCCCTGGCGTATGCACGTTTGATGGAGCCACTGGCGCACTCTTGGGATAGACTGGCAGAGGCGTTTCTAGGACCGTTGCGTGTGCAATCGGCGCGTCATCCCCTTCTGATGACACATTTCGGTCTGCTGGCCCTGCGTTCCGCGCAAGGGTTAGCACAGCACTTCTTTCGCGGAGAGCGTGCGCGCGCACTCTTTGCGGGCATGGCCGCCCATTCAATGCTGCCGCTGGAACAGATGCCTAGCGCAGCCTTTGGGCTGATGCTAGGCGTTGCTGGTCATGCTCTGGGCTGGCCTGTTCCGCGCGGTGGTTCACAAAAGATTGTCGATGCGCTGGCGAACTACTTGTGTGTGTTGGGTGGTGAGATTGTTACAGGAGTGGAAGTGACCTCAATGGAGCAGTTGCCTACTGCTCGTGCCGTGTTGTTTGATGTAACGCCGCGCCAGTTGGTGCGTATTGCGGGTGAACATCTGCCACAGTCCTACCAGCAGCGTTTGCAACGCTATCGCTATGGTCCAGGGGCTTTCAAGATTGATTACGCCTTGGACGGGCCGATTCCCTGGAAGGCGCAGGAGTGTTTGCTGGCGGGGACCGTGCATCTTGGTGGCACGTTAGAGGAGATTGCATGCTCGGAACGCCAGATATGGCAGAATGTCGCTCCTGAACGGCCCTATGTGCTGGTCGCGCAGCAGAGCCTGTTTGACCCCACACGCGCTCCCGCTGGCAAGCATACTGCGTGGGCGTATTGCCATGTGCCAAACGGCTCAACCGTTGATATGACAGCACGCATCGAGGCGCAGATCGAACGCTTCGCGCCGGGCTTTCGTGAGCATGTGCTGGCACGCCATGTGATGACGCCTGCCGATATGGAACTGTACAATGCCAACTATATCGGCGGTGATATCAACGGCGGAGCCTCGACGCTGCGACAGCTATTCACGCGCCCTCTTCCGCGTCTGAACCCCTATACGACGCCAAACGAGCGTGTCTATCTCTGTTCATCCTCGACACCCCCGGGTGGGGGCGTACACGGCATGTGTGGCTATTACGCGGCGCAGGCAGCTTTACAGCACGCGCTCGCGTGAGGGATCAAGCCGAGCAATAGCTATCATGCATGCCCAAGAATGACGCATATCGTTCGGCCTGTTGGCAATCACGTTTGACCTAAGACAAGGAGGAGCTAGCGATAAGCGGACAGTCGCCCACTCCTCCTTGCGTGTATGTACCTAAACGATGCTGTTATTGCGCTTTGTGTAGGGCAAATTCAACCAGTGTGCGCACACCGACGCCTGTCGCGCCCTTCTCCTGTGCGGGTTTGACGCTATCGACATAGCTCGTGCCAGCAATATCCAGATGTGCCCATTGGACGTTACTGACAAATTGTTCCAGGATTTTCGCGGCGGTTACTGAGGAAGCTCCGCGGCCTCCAGTCTGTTTGACATCGGCGATCTCGCTTTTGATCTGCTCGTTGTAGTCATCGTCCAATGGCATGGGCCAGAACTTTTCGCCCGCGCTGTGGCCTGCGGCAATGATTTCGCTGGTAAGCTGCTCGTTATTGCTGAAGAGACCTGTCATTTTATTGCCCAGCGCGACCACGATGCCGCCCGTGAGCGTGGCCAGATCAAGAATAGGCGAGTAGCCTTCTTTTGAGGCATAAGAGAGTGCATCGGCCAGAATCAAGCGACCCTCGGCGTCGGTATTGACGATCTCGATAGTTTTGCCGTTCATAATGCGCAGAATATCGCCAGGATGATAGGCAGTGCCACTGGGCATGTTTTCACAGGTTGGCACAATGCCCGTGATGTTGATGGTAGGTTTGAGGGCGGCAATAGCTTGCATTGCTCCAAGCACGGCTGCTGCTCCACCCATATCGCCTTTCATTTCGTCCATGCGGTCAGCCGGTTTGAGCGAGATGCCACCCGTATCGAAGGTGATGCCTTTACCGACAAAGGCCACACCGGGTTCTTTGCTCTGTGGCGCGCCGCGATAGCGCAGGATAATGAAATAGGGCGGTTCTGCACTCCCTTTGGTGACACCCAGGATGCCACCCATACCCATTGCAGCGATCTTTGTGCGATCAAATACTTCGCAATCGAGTCCAAATTGGCGGGCCATGCTGCTTGCTCGGTTAACGAGTTCGCCCGGTGTGAGTACATTGGGTGGTTCATTAACCAGATCGCGAGCGAAGTTTGTCGCTTCCGCCAGGGCGCGTCCATGCTGAATGGCCTGTTCGACAGTGCTGTGTGTGTTTTCAGTCACAATTTGCACATGTGAGACGCCTTTTTCGCCCGTGCGGGACTCTTTTTGCTGGTACTGGCGGAAGGAGTAGAGGCCTAGCAATGCGCCTTCGGTTTGTGCCTGTATACTTTGTGCCTGGCTTATCGTTGCACTCTGCCATTGGAGAGCCAACCCAAGTTGACGTACACCGGTACGTTGTAGATGACGTGCGGCGACGGCACTGGCATGACGAATAGACTGGGTGGTCACTTTCTCGCTGGCCCCTAACCCGACGACAAGCACGCGACGGGCGTGCAGTTTGCCTTGGGTGTGTAGTGTTGCCAATTCCCCTAGCTTCCCCTTAAATTCGCCCTCTGTATAGAGCGTGTTCAAGAGTCCTTCTAAGGCGGTATCAATAGCGGCTGCGGCCTGTGAGAGATGTAGCCCATCTTTGGTGTGCGCTACACTGACAACCAGTGCATCACATGGAATGTTTTGTACGGACTGTGTTGTTGCCTGAATATCCATAGTGTCATTTCCTTCTAGCGACCAAGAGAGACGAACTGAGCAGGTATGAGCATAGCTAGCCTGCTTGGTTGTTAACTGCTGGTGATGTCGTTACTATACACCATTCCGGGCCTAAGGGAAAGACGATATAGATGCCGTCGTGTGCTAGCGTGCTAGGAGGCGTTCTACAAGCTCTAGTAGTTGGCGTGGTTTGAATGGCTTGGTGAGATATTCAGTGCAACCAATCCGTTTGGCAGCCTCGCCCTCATCGTTAAGGGCAAAGGCAGTGACAGCGACAATCGGAATTTTTTCCAGGCCTGGACGTGCCCGAATGAGCTGTGTTGTACGAAATCCATCCAGTACGGGCATTGAGAGATCGGTTAGGATCAGGTTAACTTGTTCATGGTCGAGCAGATCGAGGGCTTCGCGTCCATTGGATGCTGATAGACAGCGATAGCCGCGTGTAGATAGGACGCGCTCGATTAAGATGCGATTAGAGAGTTCGTTTTCAACAATAAGAATGGTTGCGCGTGTTGTCAGCGTTGGTATATTCATCAGTATTCTCTCGTCTGATAGGTAAACAATTACGGTGGGCAACGGTTTATGGTGCTTGGTGCATCTGTTGTGCTTGTGGTGTGTGTGTCACGAGTGGTGGGGCGGTGGGCAAGGTAAACGAAAATATGGAACCTTGTCCGACCGTGCTTTCAACTGCGACCTCGCCGCCTTGTAGCTCAATCAGTTTTCTGGCGATGGTTAAGCCCAGCCCAGTCCCGCCAAAACGGCGCGTTGTGCTACCATCGGCCTGACGAAACGCCTCAAAAATGTAGCCGAGGGCGGCGGGCGATATGCCTATACCTGTATCACGGACAGCAATCCGAACAGTATCATCACGACGTATCAACGTAGCACTTATGGTTACTCCTCCCTGTTCGGTGAACTTGATAGCATTAGAGACCAGATTTACTAAAACTTGACGCAAACGGTGACTATCGGCTAGTATGGAAGGGAGGTTCTCTTCCATCTCAAGCGAGATCATGAGGTGCTTGCTGTCAGCCAGTGGTTTGAGTTGGCTGACCATCTCTTTCAGGGCCTGGAGCAGTTCCATCGGTTCAGGTTTTATCTCAATCCGATCTGCCTCAATTTTGGAAAGGTCTAGCATATCATTGACCAGGTGTGCAAGGTCTTCGGCACTGTGTACCATGAACTGGATATGCTCTTCTTGTTCCTGGGTCAGTGTGCCATCAAGAAAACCGTCCAATATAAATGAACCATAGCTGATAATGCTGTGTAAGGGAGTGCGCAATTCGTGCGTGACGTTTGCCAAAAACTGCGATTTGAGTTGGTTTGCACGTTCTAGTGCTGCATTTTTATCCTTGATCTCTGCAAAGAGCAGGGCATTTTGAATTGCCATCGAGGATTGAATGGCTGCGGTACTCAGTAGGAACGTGTCGCGACTGCTGATTTTGTTGGGGTGATCGCTATAGAGGATGAAAGCCCCGATAGCTTGATCTTGTAGGAGTAGTGGGACGGCAATGACGGAGTGATAGCCAGCGTGGTAGGCGATGCGTGCCCAGGTTTCGCCCCGTTCGCGATAAATGGTCTCGATATCTTCGCCGTAGGCAATTTTTTTGCGTTGAATGACCATGCGGGCTAAGATCATATCCAGATCACGTAAGGCGGGGCGTGGAATGCGCGTGCGAAAGGTTTCCTGTGCTGATGAGTCGGTTGGTTTAGTGGGCTGGACGCTCTGGCGTTTCCCGCTGGGCGAGGGAAGATGGGAAGATGGGATAACGGTCATCTTGGTAGTTGCCGCCATTGTGATATCCCCACTGGGGTCAGCATGGACGGTGACTGCCCCGTGAGGGCCAGAGCTGCTAAAAGAGCCGGGTGTGGCTGGTATGCCAGGTGTCTCGCTTGGGGTATCGCTCCATTGCGCGACTGCCCAGGGTGCAGGCATTTCGCGCCCATAGAGGAGCAGCGAAACATGTTTTTCTTGCATGATGTGGCCGAGGCGCGAGACGATCTCGCCTAGTAGGTGTTCAAGATTGAGTGTTGAGATCAACGCATCGCTGAGAACCAAAATATTGCTCATCTGCTCTACCATTGACAAGTTTTCCTGTTCTAAGGATGCGGAGAGCAGGTTGAATGAGCGTGCAAGCATGCTTAATTCATCGCTGCTGCTTGGCACAAGCGGTGTAGTTTTTGTTTCCTCACTGTTTCCGATCAGTGTCCGCATCTGAGCCTCAATGCGACGAAGAGGCTGAATGAAGAGTTTTTGGGTGAGCAAGGCGTACAACACGATGCAGAAACCACAAATAAAAAGTCCCATTCCAGCGAGCAATAAAAAGAGTTGATGGCTAGAAGAGAGGGGATATGTGACAAGCTCTATGTCGACGAGTGTCAGCGATGGTGATCGCATAAGTTGGTTATTTGCTGGGAGTGTGCTTGCTTGTGCAAGGTATGTCTGAGCGGCATGGATGGTGTGACTGCTACCTGTCTGGCAGAATGTTTGTTGTGCGGAGGGGGTAGTGCTATCAAAAAAGTCCTGTAATGTGGTACTAGCGAGAATATGCCCATTCAGACATAAAAGGATATTCTGATTGATAGTGTTGCTCAAAATTTGAGCGAAGGTGGTATCAATTGCTTGTGATACTAATAATATTCCGGTGATGGTATTGTTCATGGTGATAGGTACTGCAATCTGGATTTCCCAGTGAGTGATAGGAGGCGTAATAGCATTGCTGCTGTTTTCCGGTCGGAGAAAGATGGCGGAATAGCCTTGTAGTGCCTGAGTAGTAAGCTCTTGATCTACCGAGCTAAGCGTTTCGCTGGGGGAGGTGTTACTATCAATTTGGGCAAGGATTTGAAGATGATTGGAAACAATTGTTAAGCTTGAGAAGTGACGATGTTGTAAAAGAACAGGTGCAAGTGTACCAACGGAATTATCTGGCTGAATAATATTTTGTGTGACAATCGTGGTAATGCGGGCATCGGAAGCGATGGTCTTCGCTTCTTGTATGAGCAGTGTGCTTGTTTCCTGGTATTTTCTTTTCAAGAGTAAAAGATGCTGGCTAGCACTACTCTGTGTGATGCGCATGGAGTAAAAGGTGAGGAGAAGCCAGGATGCTAAAATTAAAAGTAGGATACAGAGCAAGAACGTCAGGGACGTGAGTGCTATGAGTTTTCCGCCAAAAGACCGTATTGTAAATCGCATGCAACCCCTTCTCGCTTGGAAAAGCAAGAGGAGAACGGGGTGCCAGCTCGTTCCCCCCCTACTACGCGCATACAAACAGCAGCGCGAAACTCTCAGTGGAGCGCGTGCGAACCCCATGGGGAAAAGGTTGCACGGATAATCAGATGATATGCTGCAAGCTGCTCGTCGAGGTGGATGTGCCTGCTTACATATATCCCGCAGTCCATCTCAGGTCTATGTATTATAACGTATGAGTGAGCAAAAGGTTATCATTTTCACTCACAAATTTTGCGTATTGAAAAAACTCGTTACAAAACGGGAATAGCACAAGCTACGGAATTTGTGTCCATTGGATGGGACCTTGTAGGCCGTTATTGGTTAGGCGTGTCAGTGCCATGTGTTGGGTATCGAAGATGTAGCACCCTTGTCGGCTGCCGGCGATTAGAAGTTGCGACGGGATGGCAAGGGACCAAAAGAGTATGGCAGTCGTCTCCGGTAACCGTGTAAGTTGTTGAACTTTGGAAGACAGCGTATTGAAAGCGAATACGTCTGTGTTTGTTTTATAAGCGATGGTGTGACTGTCTGATGACCAGGCGGGTTGTTGGTCTGCTGAGACTGCTGTCGCAATGGAAGTGTCTTGTAGGGTTTGTAGGTTAATACTATGCAGTGTTCCTGTGTTTGCCTGGAGGGTATCCAGGTAATCGATATATGCGCCATTGGGTGACCATTGTACGAAACCGATGGTTGGGCTACTGGCGAGAATACGGGTGTTGCCGTCGAGGCTCACCGTTTGAAGAGAGGAACTAGTTGTCTGTATATTGACCAACAGCCAATTGCCAATACCGTTAGCATCGTAGAGTGCTTGTGTAAAGTCACCATTTGCTAAGATGTGTGGCTGACTGGCGTCAATGCTGCGCACGAAAATGGTATGGATATGGGAAAAGGAACCAATACTCCAGGTAATAGCTCCGGTGGGTGACCAGGCAAGCGTCAAAATACTCTCTGTGAATGTGGCGGTGTTATACGAAGCCATTGTCAGGAGCGAGTGGTTCTGCGTATTGTAGTCAATAATCTGAGTGGTATCGGTGTTGGTAAGCGTGAAAGCAATGTGTATGCCATCGGATGACCAGACGGGAAGCGAGACAGCACCGGGCGTGGGCAACGGCATGCTTTGCACAGTATTATTGTTCATCGAATAGATGTAGAGTCCGGGTTGTGAGGTGTTATGTGGATCGGCAACGAAGGCGAGTCGTGTGCCATCGGGCGACCATGCCAGACTGGTTAAGATGGTCTGGCCGGTGCTGGTATCCCAGGCGGCAGCGGGTGCAACATCAGCTTGAAGTAAGGGCAGTGGGACAATAAGATCGTTTTGTCCGTCGCTCCGAATGACGTGCAGGAGGCCTTGTTGAAGATCGATATAGGCCAACATATTGCCCGCGCTATGGCCGGGCAAGGCGGGGCGAACAGCCCAGTTGGCTGAGACTGTGACGGTGCTGGGTGTCAGGCGGCCTAGTAGGGGGCTGCTCATGGTCGAGGCACTCCAGAGTGCCCCATTGCGCAGGAAAATAAAATATATTCCTGCTGGTAACGGTCCTGTTTGGGAAAATACGGCTGGTGGTGTGATGCTCGTGGCATTAGAGGCGGCCTGTCCTTGCCGTAAGAGATTCCAGCTAATGAATGCGCCAACACTCAGCGTGAGAAATAGCGTGGCCGCGATTAGCGTATACATGATACGCTGGAAATGTTGTGGTCTGCGTCTTGCTACGGGAACAGGCCGTGTTGCTGCATTGTGTGCAGCAAGAGAGTGCCCACGCGGAAGTGTAACCAGATGTGGGTGTGTCTCTCTCTCGACATGTACACTCTGGTAGGGAACTGTGGGCCTATTTGTTCTCTCTGTTACATCAAGCTTGAGAGCCGCCAGAAAATCTTGATATTCTCGTGACGAGAAGATACGACGATCTAAGGCCGGTTCTGGGCTGACCCGAGGTAGATGCGCAATAAGGGTATCAAAATGGCGATACTCATCAAGAAGGCTACTACAACGTGTGCAGGATTGCAGATGTGTAGCAACGGAACGAAGCTCTTCCGATGCGAGCATAACGTCAAGGTAGGCACTGAGTAACTCCTCGACCTGCTCACAGTTCATTGGGTGCCTCCTCCCTGTTCCAGGGCGCGATAATGTTCACGAAACGACTGGCGTGCGCGTGAGAGATACATTTTGACGCCACTCTCAGCGATATTCAAGGTATGTGCAATCTCGCTATAGGAGAAGCCCTCTTGTGTATAGAGCAACAAGGCCGCCCTATATTGTTGAGGCATACGATGGAGGGCAGCACGCACAAGCTCTGTCGTCCCATAGATTTCTTGTGGGTCTGCGCCATCAACGTCAGCAGGCTCGTGATCAAGGTCTTGCCAGGGCAACCATGCAATCAGCTTGCGGCGACGCAAAGCATCATAAGCGGTGTTTGTGGCAATGCGATAGAGCCATGCAGACAATTTCAAGTTTGCATCCATTTTTGGTAAGGCGCGGAAAGCTTTCAGGAAGGTATCCTGCGTTAAATCATCGGCTTGTTCGCGGTCTCCTACCAAATGATACACATAATTATAGATAGGTGTTTTATACTCGTCGTAAATCTGGTCAAAGGACCAGGCATTTTCTTTTGTTTCCACCCGGGCCATGCGCTACAATCCCTTCGATGGCTACAATTATTATCTTGTCCGTTCCATCAAGATATAACCGTGTGCCAAGCTCCGAGTAGCGCATATTGGGACACGACTTGTGTGACGTGTACCCGATAGTGCGGGTTTCGGAAAGGCTTTACCCTTCTGTGTAGTGGAACGGACAACTCTCATTATCAGTAACATGTTAGTCATGCATACTTGCATGTGTGTCATGTATCGACTATCATGGTAGCATACTTTGGTGAAGGTTTCGCAATAACTATAGGCTGAGTTAGTACTATTGGATGATGGAAGCGAGGCGCAAAATGCTCCATCGTTACATAAAGGGGTATACTGCTCAGAAATAGTGCTAGTCAGAGAGAAGTGGGAGACATGAATCTATGGCTGATGAAGACTGGCAACGTCGTGTGCGCACTGTCTGGTGGGAAATAGATGCGCAAGGAGCGGCGGTATGTCTCGTAGATCAAACGTTGCTGCCGCAGCAGGTGTCTTATCTCCACTTACGCCATGAACATGATGTTGCTGAGGCAATTACCACCCTGAAAGTGCGTGGTGCGCCCGCGATTGGCGTCACTGCTGCGTTTGGGATTGCTTTAGGGCTTTACCGCTTCTGTAATAGGCATCGCCAACAGGAAGAACAGATCACGAGCGCAAAGGCACTGGCCCATGTGAAAGAGGTGGGTGCGTTGCTGGGGAGTACACGCCCGACCGCGCTCAATCTATTCTGGGCCATTGCGCGTATGATAGATTGCGCAGAGGAGGTGGCTCGTATGCAAGCGACGGCGGAGCAGATGCTGCAACGGCTTTCCCAGGAAGCGCAGGCCATTGCGGATGAAGATGCCGAAGCGTGTTGGCAGATGGGACAGTATGGGGCAACGCTGATTAGCGATGGTGATATCTTGCTCACCCATTGTAATGCTGGTGCATTGGCCACGGCAGGCATTGGCACGGCACTTGCGCCTATTTATACAGCGCATAAGAGTGGGAAGCATATCCATGTCTATGTGGATGAGACGCGCCCGGTCTTACAAGGGGCGCGTTTGACGGCCTGGGAGCTACAACAGGAGGGTGTTCCGCTGACGCTGATAGCAGACAACATGGCAGGGCATTTTATGCGGCATGGCGGTATTCGTGCTGTTTTTGTGGGTGCAGACCGCATCGCTGGCAATGGCGATGTGGCTAATAAGATCGGGACCTATAGTGTTGCGGTACTGGCCTCTGTTCATCAAATACCCTTTTATGTGGTTGCTCCTTGTGCTACCATTGATCTTACTCTTGCGTCGGGGGAGCAGATACCGATTGAGAAGCGTCCTCTTGATGAGGTTACTACCATGCGTGGTATAGTGATTGCGCCTGCGGGTGTGCGTGTTGCCAATCCAGCCTTTGATGTGACGCCCCACCAGTATGTGACGGCAATCATTACGGAGCGTGGCATAGCGCGGCCCAACTATGAAGAGACGCTGCGTCAGCATTGTCGGGCGAAGAACCCTGGGAAGGTAGATGCCTGATGGAAACGGGACTCCTGCACGCTGTCGCACAGTATGCCGAAGAGGTTTTGGGTAATGAAGGATTTCGCTATACTTGTGCTGTAGTTGCAAACTGCAAACTGCTCGTTGTGGAGTTGGAAGGGCAGGAGGGGGCGTGGGATATTGCGTTGCTTGATCGTGAAGCTTTAACTATTGCAGCTTATTTGCATGATATTTCGACAGTGGCTTATGGTTTTCAAGATCATCATGTGAAGTCGGCAGAGATGGCGGTTACGTTTTTGCGCGAACATCTTGCCAGCGATGTGTGTATCATGCATGTAGAGCAGGCTATTTTGACGCATACAAATAGTCAGCCCTCAGAGCAACAGACAACAGGTTCGTTAGGGGGGCGTATTCTCTACGATGCGGACAAGTTGGGGCGTTTGAGTGGTTTGGCAGTGGTGACATCGTTGATTGAATTTGGGGCGCGCTATCCTAATCGAGCTATTACGGGCGAGGTGCTTTCGGCGATTTTGCGTCATATCGAGGAGCGTTTTGTTGATCTTTATCAATCGCTGAATACAGAACCGGCCCGCGCATTGGCGCGTGAGAAATTTGGACAAACGTTGGCATTTTTAGATGGTGTGATTGAGCATCTCAGCGATGCCACGCCCGTGTAGCTGAGACGCTTGTTTTGATGTTTTGTGTTATATAGTGGAGATAGGTAACGTGTCTATTTTAGTTGTTGGTTCGGTTGCTCTCGATGCGGTCGAGACGCCTTTTGCAAGCCGAGAAAATATTGTTGGTGGGGCTGCTTCGTATTTTTCGACGGCGGCCTCTTTGTATGACCAGGTAAATCTGGTTGCGATAGTGGGTAGTGATTTTCCGCAGGAATATCTGGATTTCTGGCGTAATCGCCGTGTCAGCCTGGAGGGATTGCAGATTCGCGAGGGAAAAACCTTTCGTTGGGTTGGGCGTTATCATCTGGACATGAATGCGAGAGATACGCTTGATACGCAACTGGGTGTGTATGCCGATTTTCATCCCCGCATTCCATCTTCCTATCAGGATAGTCAATTGCTCTTTCTGGCAAATATTCAGCCACAGTTGCAGATGGAATTGTTAGAGCAAGTGACGCAGTCACGCCTCAAAGTGCTTGATACAATGGAATTGTGGCTTATGACGGAACGTGCGGCCCTGACTGAGGTGATAAAACGTGTTGATATGCTGCTGATGAGCGAAGAAGAGGTACGTCAATACACCAATCAGGCGAGCATTGTGACTGGTGTGCGCCAACTATTCGAGCTGGGTTTGCGCTATGTAGTTGTCAAACAAGGCAGCTATGGAGCCTTGTTATTTGGTGCAGATGGGACGTATTTTAGCGCGCCTTCGTATCCACTGGAAGAAGTGATCGACCCAACGGGTGCGGGCGATGCCTTTGCGGGCGGGCTGCTTGGCTACCTGTCAACTGTGCAAGTTGGCCCTGATGGCAGCTATGCGGTCGATGATTTGAAGCGGGCTGTCGTGCATGGCAATATCATCGGCTCGTTCGCGTGTGCAGATTTCAGCATTGAGCGGTTACGTACATTAACGATGGACGAAATAGCCGCCCGTTACCGAGAATTGGTAGTTTACTCACATTTTGATCCTGAGTGGCAGCCAAAAAGTCATGAAATAAAGGCTTGAGAGCGCAGGCTGAGAGGATGAGCCTAGATTTTTTGCTGAAACCTGGCAACAGTTTTTGGCATCTTATAATAGCAGATAAAACCATCGCGGTAAGCGGTTGGTTGAGAAGGGAATAGAGAATTTATGACGACTTCATCAACGCACGGGGATGTTAAGGACATGGCGTTGGCAATGCGGGGCAAGGATCGTATCGAGTGGGCGGCTAAAGATATGCCAGTGTTGCGCCTTATCCGTGAGCGTTTTGCGAAAGATCAGCCTTTACAAGGTGTGCGTATGTCTGGCTGTTTGCATATTACGACCGAGACAGCCAATCTGGCAATCACATTAAAAGCGGGCGGAGCAGACTTAGTGTTATGTGCCTCAAATCCGCTTTCGACACAAGATGACGTTGCGGCGGCCCTGGTGGGTGTGTATGGTATTCCGACCTATGCGATCAAGGGTGAAGATGATCAGACCTATTATCGTCATATTCATGCCGCGCTCGATCATCAGCCGAATATGACGATGGATGATGGTTGTGATCTGGTCACGACTATCCACACCACGCGCACTGAATTGTTAGGGAACATTATTGGTGGGATGGAAGAAACGACGACAGGTGTCATTCGTCTGAAAAGCATGGAGAAAAATGGGGTTCTCAAGTTTCCTGTGCTGGCGGTCAATGACTCAGATACCAAGCATATGTTTGATAATCGCTATGGGACGGGCCAGAGTGCGATTGATGCGATTGTGCGCTCGACAAACGTGTTGTTGGCTGGCCGCACGGTTGTTGTCTGTGGCTATGGCTGGTGTGGACGTGGTGTGGCCTCGCGTGCGCACGGCATGGGATCGAACATCATCGTAACCGAGGTCGATCCTACCCGCGCGCTTGAAGCGGTTATGGATGGCTATCGCGTGATGCCGAGTGTGGAGGCAGCGGCTTTGGGCGATATTTTCATCACCGTGACTGGTGATTTGCATGTGCTGGATCGTCCACAGCTTGAGCGTATGAAAGATGGGGCATTAATCGCGAATGCGGGCCATTTCAACGACGAGATCAATATTCCTGAGTTGGAGCGGTTAGCGGTTAGCAAGCGGCATGTACGTGACTTTGTGGATGAATATACTTATGCAGATGGTCGTCATGTGCATCTGCTGGCTGAGGGTCGGTTGGTAAATCTCTCGGCAGCTGAGGGGCATCCTGCGAGTGTAATGGATATGAGTTTTGCCAATCAGGCTCTTGGCTCGGAATATATGTTGAGCAATGCCAAAACGTTGCAGCCACGTGTCTATACGTTGCCCGCTGAGTTGGATAAAGAGATTGCGCGTCTCAAACTGCATGCGATGGGTATTCGGATCGATACACTGACACCGGAGCAGGATAAATATCTTAACTCCTGGGAGTCTGGTACATAGTTTGTTTGTGAGAACGATAGATGTGATGCAAGTTGTTGCTAGCTTGCATCACATCGCAGCACGTAGCATAGCTGCTTGCAGATGATGAAACATCAATTTGACAAGCAGAATGTTTCTGACGTACAATACAGAAAATGGTAAAAATACGAGGAACATAACAACGGTACAACTGAATATTCAGCAGTGAAATCTGCTCTCATCAAGAGAGGTGGAGGGAAACGGCCCGACGAAGCCCGGCAACCCACCTGCCATCTGGCAGGAAGGGTGCCAATTCCGGCGGAAAACCCGCAAGATGAGGGGGATGCGTGATAACGCCATACCCCTGGAAACAGGGTTTTTTTGTGCCTTTAACATGAAACCCTAACGGAAAACGCTTCTCGTCTTTCCTTGCATGCGCTTGTAGCCTGTTCTTCTCGTAGTTAGTGTAAAGGAGGCTCTGTTATGAGCAGCATTATGGACAGTCCCAAGTCCTTTTTTACCAGTGAGTCGGTAACAGAGGGGCATCCCGACAAACTGTGTGACCAGATCTCGGATGGGATTCTGGACGCGATTTTATCGCAAGACCCAACGGCCCGTGTGGCGTGTGAAACAGCAACGACGACCGGTTTGGTCTTAATTGCGGGTGAAATTTCTACGTCGGCTTGGGTAGATATTCCGGCGGTTGTGCGTTCAACCATTGAGCAGGTGGGCTATATCAATGCTGAATATGGCTTTGATTATCGGACGTGTGGCGTTGTCACTTCGATTGGCAAGCAATCCCCAGATATCGATATGGGCGTAAGCCGTTCGCTGGAGGCGAAAGAAGCGGTTCGCTATCTGAGCGACGATGAATTGGAGCAGATAGGGGCAGGCGATCAAGGCATGATGATCGGTTTTGCCTGTAATGAAACCCCTGAATATATGCCGATGCCGATTAGTCTGGCGCATAAATTGGTGCGACAACTCTCCCAGGTACGTCGCAAATCCTGGAATGGGAGTGGTCCCATGGCCTATCTGCGACCAGATGGCAAGAGTCAGGTGACTGTGCAGTATGAAAATGGACGACCTGTGCGTGTGGATGCGGTTGTGATCTCAACGCAACATGCAAGTTATGTCGATCAGGAGCAGATTCGCTCTGATGTGATAGAGTATATTATCAAACCGGTTATTCCTGCCCACTTATTAGACAGTGAAACCAAATTTTTTGTCAATCCGACCGGGCGTTTTGTCACGGGTGGCCCGATGGGCGATGCTGGTCTGACGGGGCGCAAAATTATTGTAGACACCTATGGTGGTATGGCGCGGCATGGCGGTGGCGCATTCAGTGGCAAAGACCCGACGAAGGTCGACCGTTCAGCAGCCTATGCGGCGCGCTATATTGCTAAAAACATTGTCGCTGCCGGTCTAGCGGATCGCTTGGAACTCCAAGTCTCTTATGCGATTGGTGTGGCGCGTCCGCTTTCGCTCTTTGTCGAGACATTTGGCACGGGCAAAGTGTCTGATGAAGAGATTGTACGTGTCATCAGATCGCATTTTGACCTGCGTCCGGCGGGTATCATTCAGTCACTCAACTTGCGGCGTCCCATTTATCAGCCGACAGCCGCTTTTGGTCATTTTGGGCGTACTGATATTGATGCGCCCTGGGAGTCACTGGATAAGGTTCCGATGTTGCGCAATGGCGTTGGGGCGAGTGCTGAGAATGGTGGAATCCTTTCTTCAGAGCGATAAACACGTTAAAAAGAGCAAAAGCAGGTGAGAGACCTTTTTTACAGGTATCTTGCCTGCTTTTTAGGTCTTGGCATTATTAAGCTTGTCACAATCGCTTATAATGAGGATGTACGTTGACTATTTGTTAGGGGAGAAGGAGCAAGAACGCGATGGATTTTACACTCAACGAGGAGCAGAAGGCCATTCGTGAGACCTGCCGTGATTTTGCGGAGCAGGAGATTAAACCGATTGCGGAGGCATTAGATGCAACAGGGCAATTTCCCTATGAGCTGATACGGAAGATGGGTGAGTTGGGTTTGCTGGGTTTGCCCTTCCCTGAAGAATATGGCGGGGCAGGAGCCGATTTTCTGGCATATTGTATCGCCATTGAAGAGATTTCACGTGGTGATGTTGCGGTTGGTATTACGATGGAGGCGCATACTTCGCTGGGCGCAACCCCTTTTAATCTTTTTGGCAGCGAGGAGCAGAAGAGACGCTATCTAGAGCCACTGGCACGTGGAGAACAACTGTGGGCTTTTGGTTTGACGGAACCTGAGGCAGGTTCCGATTCGGGTGGAACGCAGACGCATGCAACATTACAAGATGGCTACTGGCATATCGATGGCACAAAGAGTTTTATTACAAATTCGGCCACAGAAATGACGGGCGGGGTAACGATTACCGCTGTGACGGGAAAACGCGCTGATGGCCGTAAAGAGATTACCAATATCATCGTGCCGAAGGGAACGCCGGGCTATGGAATTGGCACTGCGTACAAGAAGATGGCCTGGAAGGCTTCTGATACGCGCCCACTCTCTTTTGAAGATTGTGTTGTGCCGGTCGGAAATATTTTGGGACAACGTGGTGATGGTTTCAAGCAGTTTATGCAGATTCTGGACGCTGGGCGTGTGGCGATTGCCGCTCTTTCAGTTGGTCTGGCACAGGCATGTTTGGACGAGGCGTTGAAATACGCCAAAGAGCGTTATCAGTTTGGGCAGCCGATCAGTCAATTTCAGGCTGTGCAATTCAAATTGGCTGATATGGACACGGAAATAGAGTTGGCTCGTTTAATGTATTATAAGGCGGCATGGCTGCATATGCAGGGAAAACCCTATACCCGTGAGGCTTCGATGGCAAAATTGTTTGCCTCGGAAACAGCCAAGCGCGCAGCCGATCAGGCCGTCCAGATTCACGGTGGCTATGGCTTTATGGACGAGTTCCCTGTATCACGCTATTGGCGTAGTGTAAAAATTAATGAGATTGGTGAAGGCACGAGTGAAGTCCAACGCATGGTGATCGCGAAACTCCTCGGATGCTGACACCAGCATCGACAGGAGACGCAGGCAATGGAAATCACACCGAAGACGGACGCACAGGCAACGCCAAAACCCTTTCCCATGTTTCCTTTTTATGATGGGAGCATGAGATCTCTCTTTGAGGGTATTCAAACACGGTTTCCGCGTTATAAGCACGAGCATCTTCCTATTATTGATGTCAATAAGGTCGTCGATGAACGTTTGACATTGGGCAATCGCATTGCGGATGGTGTGGCTTCTACAGTAGGAAGTTGGCCTTTCATCATTACGCAAAGCCTTATTTTGCTTGCTTGGATTGCGGCAAATGTATTTCTTGTTGCTGCTCACCTTGCATGGGACCCCTATCCGTTTATCTTGCTTAATTTGGCTCTTTCATTTCAAGCGGCATATGCGGCTCCGTTTGTGATGATGAGCCAGAATCGTCAGGCAACAAAGGATCGTTTGACGGCTGAAAACGACTATCTTACCGATACAAAGGGTGAAGTGGAGATACGCAATATTATGGAACATCTGGACCATCAAGATCAGGTTATTGTACAGATGTTGGAGCGTATAGAGGCGCATCATCAGCAACTTTTGCTGCGTCTGAGCAAACTTGACCCCGAGCTTGCGGTTCAACTTATCTCGGATGTCAATGCCTTAACAGGAGAGCCGGCTGAGCAGTAGGCTAGACAGTTGCAAGCAGTTTCACCAGCCAATGGTAAAACTGCTTGCAACTCTTTTATCTAGGGCAGTGCCTGTGTGCTACGAGGCCAATTAAAGGCATTAAAGGTGATGGCGGTCGTATTGCTGGGTGTGGCTGAAGTTGGGCGAATAAACCAGACCGCGGTAGTGCTATTGACATTGAGGAAGGCTGCGCCGTTGGTAATGTTGCCAATGGTCACAGGCGAGTTGGCGGCAACATCGTACATCTCATAGCCCTTATCATTCTGCCAGAGCAAGAAATCCGTGCCGCCTTGCAGTACGGAGGCCAGACCAGTATTGAGCGCGGTTGGCGTCGTTGTGGCATCACTGGCTAGGGGCAGAGAGAGCAGGATACCCTGGATGGATACGTCAATCTGGGGTTGGTAGATTGTTGCATCTGCTCTGCTGATGACGTTTAATGCACTCGTATTTGTCGAAGAAGCTGGTGTGGCAGTTGCCGTGGCAATGCTGCTGGCTTGAGAAGTTGTACTATTGCTCGCGACATTTTGGTTTGTGTTCAGGAAGAAAAGCGTATTATCAACGATTTGTGGCTGGAACGATGTGCCATCGGAGCGTAGTAGGCTGGTGGTGATAATGGTATGTTTGCTCCATAGGCCATGTGTGGGCGTGGCCTGTGTAACCTGTTGTGTCCAGATGGTGCTATGTAGATTGCCATCGGATGTTGTCCACTCATCGGCCCAGAAGAGGGCAGTGCCAGTACTGTTTGCGGTCGGTGATGTTAAGATATGTCCATCATGTGCGCTCGTAATTTCTGTTGTGGAAACAGTATGTTTGGCGGTGATGGTAGAGCGGAGTAGATGGGCTGTCCCATTCTGGTCAAGCGTGGCGAGCAGGAAGGTGTTTTGCATAAACCAGATGCCCTGAATCGGGCTATGGACCCAGGCTGGTACATTCCCTTCGTCAAAAGTTCCAGAGAGTAGTGTGATGGGTTGTGGGAGCATGCTCATTGTTTGTTGTACTTGAGGAGTTGCTGGGGCCGCAAGCGAAAGAGCCTGGAGACGCCATGTACGAATTTGCGAGCTAACGGTATGGATGTGTTGGGGTGTAATCGTTTGTGCTGGGTCTAATTGGAGCCAGAGGAGCCATTGTTGGGAGCTACCTAAAAGCACAAGATCGCTGTTACTCTCAGTGGCAAGTAGTGGTGTACTGACTTTACTCTTGATCTCTAATTGTTCGAGCATCCAGGCGTTGGTATTTTCATTATAGGCGGTGTAATAGATAAATTGCCGATTGCCGACCGCACTGACAACATATGTGTAGGGTGTGTGGGTGGTATAGGTCGCCAGTGCTACTTGCGACGGTGCTACAATGCCAGATACAGTGGTGTGTGCAATGGGAGCAGAACCAGAGCGGGTAAGCATGAGAAGAGAAACAAGCCCACCGGTCATAATAACCAATAAAATAGCGGCGGCTAGTCCCATGACGGCAAACTGGTTCATGGCGAAAGGACGCCGTTTGTGCCGGGCCTGAATGATGGGTAGTGGGCCGGTCTCGGCGGTCGAAAAAGCGGTCAATACATCTGTCTCGCGGGTGGCGGCAGCGTGTTTTTGCAGGAACGGCTTGAGGAAATCTGGTGTAGGTGGGATGTAGGCTGCCTTTGCCGTTGCTTGCTGTAGAAAGCGTGTATGCTCTTCAGCCAGGGCCAGCATCAGGCGATGATAAGCCTGTGCCTGTGGTTCAATGGAGAGCATTTGTAGCCGTTCGCCAACAAAGGTATTCTGAGCTAAAACATCCCGGCATACTGCACAGTGTTCCAGATGTTCTTCTAATGCAGATGTATCAACCTGTTTCGTTTTTAGTTCACGATATGCGGAGAGAAGTATCCGCGCCTGACTACAGTTCAATCTTCACCGACCTCTTTGTGATATAACTCGATAAAGCGTTCTCTGGCTCGCATTAGCCGCATTTTTACGGCTGATGCACTGATACCCAGGACGGCAGCGATTTCGGCACAAGAAAGACCATCATTTTCGTAGAGCCAGAGACAAATGGCGTATTTCTGTGGGAGCTGTTTGAAGACATGTTCCACGATTTCGCGATCTGCCACGCGGCCTTCAAAACGGCCACCGTCGTAGCCGCCGCGCTCATATAACGCACTGATGCTGCTGCTACGATGTTCATTGCCTTCGTCGCCTGCCGTGTTAAAATTCTCATTTGTGCTACCGCCAGAGTCCGATATAACGCCTGCGCCGATGCCTCGATCTTCGTTAAAGAGTGATAACGGGAGCCATGAGATCAGACGTCGTCGCCGTAATGTATCAGTGGTTGTGTTTGCTGCGATACGATAGAGCCATGCTGATAATGCGCCCGGTTGTACAACCGTGCCACCCAGTAAGGCTTTATATGCTTTAACAAACACATCCTGTGCCAGATCATATGCCTGTTCGCGATTCCCAATCAGATGATAGATGAAGTTGGTTATTGGCATTTGATAGCGCAGAAAAATCGCTTCAAAGTCTGCGACATTGACCTGTCGCCCCTCTTCCTGTTCTTTGGGTGCAAGCGCAGGTGTCGGCGCATTTACGACCAATGGCTCTTCATCTTGGACATGGTGTTGCTCTAGTTTTGCACAAGTAGCCTCATCCGTTGGTAACGGAACATGAGAATGGCTTATGTGTTCCTCTTGTGAGGATGAACACATCTTGCTGTTCGTATTGTAGAAACGGATAGAGGTATCCATCGGTTACATCTGCCTTATTATAGTCAAGCAAGGATTATGCTACATGATTTGGTGTCTAATGTTCTGCTCTTTTGTAGCATAACACATCGAGCAATAAAAATGCTGTGAGTTAGGAAACAGTAGGGAAGATAGCTAGAAAACTAAGTTCATTCAGAGTGGATATGTGGTGTGCTAGCCTGGCCGCTCTCGGTGTGCTATCGACTTTTGTATCGCATCGCGTGCGAGCAACTGCTTTTTTTGCGTTGTGGGTCGCTGGCGATTTGACGTGTTTCTGTCTTTCTGCTACCATGTACGTATGCAAACGCAAGAGAAAGCTGCGCCCGGTTGGGACATTGTTGGGCATGAGCATGCCATAGAGATACTCCGTCGCACGTTGCAGGCGGAGCAGGTGCGCCATGCCTATTTGTTTACGGGTCCACCGCATATTGGCAAAACATTGTTGGCGCAACGCTTCGCGCAGGCCTTGTTGTGTACAGGGGGGCCTGATATGCATATTGCGCCCATCAACCCCTGCAATGTCTGTCTATCTTGCCGCAAGGTGCGTCATGGCAACCATCCCGACATTCATTTGGTGGCACGGGCCGCGGATAAACAAGCCATTTTGATTGAGCAGATTCGTGAACTCCAGAGTGACTCGGCCCGCAAGACGCTTGAGGGAAGACGCAATATTTTTATTATTCAGAATGCTCATGAGATGAATGTGCAGGCGGCGAATTGTATTCTTAAAACATTGGAAGAGCCAGAACAGGATGTCGTACTTCTCCTTACTGTGCCGGATGGTGGTTTGTTGCTGCCAACCATTCTCTCGCGTGTGCAGCAGATTTCCATGCAATTGCTGACAACTCTTCAGATTAAAAATGCGCTTACGCATCGCTGGCATCTGGAGACGCAGGAAGCGGGGTTGATTGCTGCGCTGGCTGCTGGGCGTATGGGGTGGGCCATTCAGGCCGTTGAAAAAGAGGAGTTGTTGGCAGAACGTAAGGAACAACTTGAGCTGCTCACGAAATTGCCGATGGCGGGCAAGATGCAACGTTTTGAAATTGCCCAGCGGTTGAGTGCGGACGCAGATACCTTGGAGACAACATTGGAGCTTTGGCTGCTCTGGTGGCGTGATATCGTGTTGGCGGCGCATGGTTGTCTTGATCTGACGGTAAATGTGGATATGCGCGATGCGTTGAAAGTCCATGCTGCAAAAATTGGAGCGCATGCGGCGCAAAATATGGTGCGCATGATCTTGCGCACGATGGAGCTGATAGCGCAAAATGTTAATGCAAGAGTTGCGCTTGAAGTGCTGATGCTCGATCTGCCAACTATACAATAAACGTGAGCTTGTTTCTACTACGGCGTCTGTGTCACATGTGTTAAGCTTCATTACAGTACGGGTGTCTGATGGCTGTTGACGACATGTAGTGACACCCCTTGTGGGTGTCATGCAGAGGTGTACACTGCACGTTGTTGAAGCTGAAATGACGCGGGTTCGGCAAGCACACCCCTTGTGGGTGTCATGCAGAGGTGTACACCGCATGTTGTTGAAGCTGGCAGAAGATGCGATGATGCAGTCTGAATACTGATCTCTATGAGGGGGCTTTGATGCGAACCGACTTCCAGTATGTACTGATGCAGCAAGAAGAAGGTGTTGTCACTGTTGTGATGAATCGACCTGAGGTCTTGAATGCGTTCAATGACCAGATGTTAGAAGAGCTGACGCTGGCTCTTGAAGAGGCTGGCCGTGATGATAGCGTGCGTTGTGTGGTATTGACGGGGGCAGGGCGTGCTTTTGGGGCAGGGCAAGACCTAACGAATTTTGTTGAGCCGCAGCAGACGCAAGCGGGGAGCGAAGCTGGGAAGGTCAGTGTTCATTTGGCGAAGTATCACCGTGTGGTTCACCTGATGCGCAATATGCCGAAGCCGATTATTGCCGCTATTCGGGGTGTGGCTGCTGGAATTTCCTGCAATATTGCTCTGGCATGCGATATTCGTGTTGCGGCTGATAATGCACGCTTTATTGAGGCATTTGCCCGCATTGGGTTGGTTCCCGATGGTGGTGGCGGCTATCTTTTACCACGCCTGATCGGTTTAGGACGTGCCCTGGATATGTCGTTACTGGCTGACGAAGTGAGTGGAGTGGAAGCGGAGCGTATCGGCTTGGTGACAACATGTGTGCCACTTGCGGAATTTGAGGCAACGGTTGCCGCGCTTGCCAAACGCCTTGCTCATGGGCCAACGCGCTCCTACGGGCTGATTAAAGCCTTGCTCTATCAGTCGATGGACCTAAATTTTCAGGAGCTGCTGGCGTTAGAGGGGCAATTGCAGGATAGCGCACGCGAGACATCTGACCATCAAGAGGGCGTCAATGCTTTCTTGCAGAAACGGCCTGCACGCTATACGGGCAAATAAGACCAGCTACGCAGCATAGTGGTCAGGGAGAGCAGTGCGCGTATGCGTATTGAAAATTTGCCATATACTAATCGTCATATGCAAGGGGCACAACGGCGTATCTGGTTGCGTCAGTATGCGCCCCAACATCTGGATCACTGTGCGGCATTGATGCTGCATGGGCTTCAGCAGCGGGAGCGTGGAACGTCGCAGAGCATCGCCGTGCTTGGGGCAGGAGCATGTACCGAGGTTCCTCTGGCAGGATTGGCGCGCCATGCTGATGAAGTGGTGCTGGTCGATCTCGATGTGAGTGCGATGAGGCAAGGGTGCAATGAACTGGCAGCGTCTGCTTTGCGTCGCCGTGTGCGTCTGGTGGAGGCTGATATAAGTGCAGGGGTTAGCACTCATCTGAGCCGATTGATTGCTGCCCAACACTGGGAGTCCGCTCTTGCTGGTGGTGCATCAACTTTATTTGACACTGCGGCCTTATGTCTGGAACAGGTAATGGTCCCTGAGATACCTACTATTGAAACGTTGGATAAGAGCGCGTGCGGCCTCGTTGTCAGCTCGCTGGTGCTATCGCAGTTGTTTAGTTATCCATTGCTCGATCTGCTTGAGCATATGCAAGTGCTTGCTCCGGCATTGTTTGGCGAGCAGGAACGCCATCGGCGCTATCAAGAGGCGGCCCAGGCATTTCGTGTGCGTATTATCAATGCGCATATGCGCTTATTGCACATGCTGACTGATCGCGGGGGGCTAGTTACCTTGCTCAGTGATGTGCGTGGCTTTGCCTTTCTCGTCTATGGAAGCGATCATGATACCGCACATCGCCGCCTCCTCCCGCTAGTTCCGCGCATTTTCCCAGACCTGATACGGAATTATTTTACGATATTAGAGGAGGCGCATTGGGAATGGATCACGGACCTGCCAGAGCAAGAACGTCCTGGGCGTGGCTATGAGGTGACGGGATATGTTCTTAAGCCGATCATGGCGTGATTCTCTCATGCAAAGACGCTACTTCCACTGTTCAATGTACGCGCTCCAGTGGAAGCAGCGTCTTTGCTGCTGTGACTGTTTTTTGCTAGCGGCGTGCATTCCAGAGCGTCGTGCGCGCATCTAGGCTTGATGTGCGTCCCGCTTCGATCATCGTGCGACGCAGGAAATAGCCCCCGACCAGGACCAGGATGGAGATAAGCAGCCCCATACCAGAGCGGCGTTCTGGTTTGCGACGTAGAATGGCGCGAGTTTGCAATAACCAGGGCAGTAGCAGACCTCCACCAAACATGAAACGCCAAAAGATAGCCCCATGTTCTTGTGGTGCTGTGCCAACCAGAGGACGCGCGGCACGTCCTGTACCTCGCAGGAAGATCAGAAGACCTGTGATTTCGACCAGCATTGCCGTCCATTCCAGGTGTTCCAGTTTATGCAGTGTATGCGCAGGGGCATGTGTGATGCGTAGTACAAAGGAAATGAGGGCGGCACTGGTTGAAATGGCGGAGGTAATGAATATGCCGCCTAAGACCTTGCTGCGATTCCAGAGGGGAATGCTGCTTGCTGTTAATAAAACCCCTGTATAACCGCCCAGGAAGACCCCAAATCCCGTGCCGGGAATTGCAAGCAGGCGTTGCGGCAGTGATGCCAATGCTTTTGCCCCCCACCAGTGGCCCAACACCCCATCGCGGGCGGCCTGGATGAGGGCGGTGATGCCACTAAACAGCGAGAAAGTGAGCAAGCCCCAGACGCCCATCGACATTGGCGATTTGACCTTGAAGACACGCAACATGTTTAAAAAGCGTTCCGGGCGTCCCAAATCTTTGATAAGGAGCGGCGGGCAGGGCAACAGTGCCAGTAGGGAGAGGTAATAACCGGTGCGTGCAACAACGCGGTCTTCTTTGGAGCCAAAGAGAGCGGCAATGCTGGCGATGACGTAACAGCCAGCCGCGAGACCACCAAAGAAGAAATACCAGATGATTTCCCATCGCCAGAAAGGTTGTTTTAAGACGGGATAGTCGTAGTAGCTGGTTTCTTGTTGTTCCTGCTCGGGAGCAGGTGTGTACCCGGTTGTCAGTGTTGCCAATTGCTCAATCAATGTTTCGTTGGCAGGCGGGTTACTGATACTGATAGCCGTAAAAAGTGGTGAGAGCAGCTGTGCCCCTTGTTTCAGGCGTGATGACAATGCTATACGAAAATTTTGCATAAAAACCCCGCTTATAGATAAGAGATAGACTATTCTCTGAAAAAGATGATGCCCATGAGGCCAATGATTGCTGCCGCAAGGATGGTCCAGAGCGATGCTGGTGCAACATTATTCATTGGGCGGATGGGATTTTCTGGCAGATTGTAGACTTCAGGACGGTCAAGGAGCAGGAAAAAAGAATTGAGACCACCATCCAGGATGTCATCATCAGCCCCATAGAGTTGCGCTTCATGCACGCCATGCCCGTGCAGTGTGCCAACCCGTTCACGGGCAATCTGTTTGAGTTCGGCAACGGGTCCAAACTGAATAGATTTGGTGGGGCATGCTTTGGCGCAGGCGGGTTCCAGGCCATCTTTCAGGCGATCATAGCAGAGTGTACATTTGTGGGCATGATGATCTCCCTGTTCGTCACGGGCAATCACGCCAAAGGGGCAGGCAACGATACAATAGCCGCAGCCGTTGCAGGTATCTTGCTGCACATACACCGTATCGAACTCGGTGCGAATAATTGCCCCTGTGGGACATGCTTCCTGACAAGGAGCGTTGGCGCAGTGTTTACAGACATCGCTGTGCATGAGCCAGCGATCACTGTTGAAGAACGGCAAAGCCGTTCCAGGCGGTGTCTGTGGGATGATGCCGTTGCTCATAGCCTGAGCCACGTGATTGTCAAGCAGTGGTAGGGCAGGGCGCGCTCCCATCGTGGTCGCTATTGAGGGTTGACGGCGTTCGATTTGTTCGATGAATTGTACATGTCGCCAGGTTGTGGCACCTAGCTGGCGCGTGTTGTCATAACTAGTGCCACTCCACGATGGTTCAGTTGCAGGGAGTTGGTTCCATTGTTTGCAGGCCACCTCGCATGCTTTACAACCGATGCAGATACTGGTGTCGGTAAAAAAGCCCATGGCCTCTTGTGGCGGAGGAGGTGGTTCCTTGTGCAAGGGCTGCATAGCCCCTGCAATCAGTGCGATGCCAGTCTGGAAGGGAGCCGCACGCAGGCGAGACCCTAAAGACCCTTCTGTGTTTGCTTCAACAGCCGCCATTGCTACGCTCCTTCATGGAGGCGTCCGGGGCGTACATTGCAGGTGAACGCCTTCGCCTCTTCAATACTGACATTGGGTTCCAAGACCATATGGGCCAGATCGTTCGTAATGCCGCCTTTGCTCTTGCCCTGAAATCCCCAGTGGAAGGGTAGACCAATCTGGTGAACGGTATGCTCGGCAATCTGGAGGGGACGAATGCGCCGTGTGACCATGGCGCGGGCCTCGATCTCGCCGCGTGGTGTGCTAATGACCATCCAGGTGCCATGGATAATCTTGCGCTCTGCCGCCAGTTCGGGACTGATTTCGGCAAACAGTGCCGGTTGTAGCGCATTGAGCCAGGGCATCCAGCGTGTCATTGGGCCGCTCACGTGATGTTCAGTCAGGCGATAGGTGGTGATTACAATCGGGTAATGTTCGTCACCGACCGTTGCCAGGCGATTATCTTGACGGTCTTTGTAGTATTTTGCAACCGGGTTGCTTTGCTGGTGGTAAAGCGCGTTATGGACTGGAGACTCGGCAGCCTCATAGTGTGCGGGCAATGGCCCATCTTTCAGGCCACTAGGCACAAAGAGCCAACCTTTGCCATCGGGTTTCATGATGAACGGGTCTGTGCCAGCGATGGCATCCATGCCGATTGCCCCGGCTGGGGGGATATAGTTGGGCGGCTTGTTGACCGGAAAATCAGGGATATCATAACCGGTCCACTTCTTTTGCGCTTCATCCCACCAGATATATTGCTTGCGCTCTGACCAAGGGCGGCCTGCGGGGTCGGCGGAGGCACGGTTATAGAGGATACGACGGTTAGCGGGCCAGGCAAAGCCCCATTGTAAATTCATATAGTCATCCGGTGTGCGGTCTGCGGCGCGATTATGGCCAACTTCTGGATAGACGCCACTATAAATCCAAGAGCCGCATGCCGTGCTACCGTCGTTTTTGAGGGCAGTAAACATCGGTACGTGCGGAGCTTCACGTAGACTGTACACCTTGTCAGGGGGACTATCACTACCGACAACTGGGCGCACATAATAGCCATTGATCTCTTTAAGGATGAGCATGATATCAGGTTCGTCCAGGATGCGTGAGTCGTGTTCTGGCTCTGTGCGTTCGTAGTCCCATGTAAGGGCCTGGAGAGCTTTGTCTCGGGCGGCAGTGCTGTCTGCATAGAGTGCTTGCAGGCGTTTGCCAAGATGGTAGACGAACCAGAGGTCAGAACGTGCATCGGCGGGAGGGTCAACTGCTTTATCGCGCCATTGTAAAAGACGCTGTGTGTTGGTGAAACTGCCTTCTTTCTCGGTGGAGGCGGCGGCTGGAAGCAAGAATATCTCTGTCTTGATCTGTGTGGGGTCAACCGCCTCAGGTCCTTTATACCAAAAAGCTGCGGACTCAACCTCATAGAGATCGCGTACAACCATCCAGTCAAGCTGTTCTAGAGCTTTGCGTTGCATCCGGGAGTTGGTGCTACCAGCGGCAGGATTTTGTCCAAAGAGGAAGTAGCCCTTGACTTTGCCGTCGAGCATAGCGTAACTGGTGACGAGATGCGAGTGATCGCCGTTGGTTTTGGGCAACCAGCAGTAGCCGCAGTCGTTTTCTGCGTTGATTGCCTCGCCATACCATGCTTTGAGCAGGCTGACGATGTAGGCGGGCATATTTGCCCACCAGCCTGTTTTTTGACCTGCGCTAGCGATGTATTCGGCTAATGTTTGTTGTGGCAGAAGCGCACTTGGCTGTGGCATATAGCCGGCTAAGAGGTCATAAAGGGTTGGCACATCGGTGGAACCTTGGATAGAAGCATGTCCACGTAGGGCCATAATTCCACCACCGGGGCGGCCAATGTTCCCGAGCAGCAGTTGCATAATGGCGGCGGCACGGATGATCTGCACGCCCTTTGAATGCTGTGTCCAGCCGACTGCGTAGCAGAGAACGCCAGTGCGCTCGCGACCGGAGTTTTCGACGAGTGCCTGTACGACCTGTAACCAGACATCGCGCGAAACACCACAGACCTGCTCGACCAGTTCGGGCGTGTAGCGTGCAAAGTGACGGCGCATGACTTGATAAACGCAACGCGGATGTTCGAGCGTGGGGTCACTGAGAATGTTGTTATTTTCGTCGCGTTGGTAACTCCAACTGCTCTGATCAGTGTATGAGTTGCTTGCTTGATCGAAACCAGAGAAAAGACCGTCCAGCTCCTCTGTATCCTGAAAATCCTCGCTGATGAGTGAGGTGATGTTTGTATAAGGCATCACATATTCGTGGAAGAACAGTTTATGCTCCAGCAGGTGGCGAATGATGGCCCCCAGGAAGACAATGTCACCGCCAGCACGTGTAGGCACATAGAGATTGGCCAGTGCCGAAGTGCGTGAATAGTGAGGGTCAATATGAATGACCTTTGCGCCACGTTCTTTGGCCTTTACCACATTTGCGAATGCAATTGGGTGGGCTTCAGCCATGTTGCTGCCCATGATTAATACGACATCGCTATTCACAATATCTTGCGGGAAAGTGGTAGCACCACCGCGACCGAGTGTAGTACCCAGACCGGGTACCGTCGAGCTGTGTCATATACGGGCCTGGTTTTCGATAGAAACAATCCCTAAGCCGCCACTGAATAGCTTTTTCATTAAATAGTTTTCTTCGACATCCAGTGTGGCTCCGCCGAGCGAGGCGATGCCGAGCGTGTGGTTGACTAACTGCCCATCGTCGAGTCGCTCGACAAACGTTTCGTCGCGTGTCTGTTTAACACGTTGGGCAATTTGTTCCATTGCCCATGCCAGCGGTTTCACTTCCCAATGGTCGCTATAAGGGGCGCGATAGAGTACCTGCGTCAGGCGACTAGCATTGACTGTATATTGAAATGTGGCAGACCCTTTGGGACAGAGTGTGCCATGATTAATAGGGCTATCGGGATTGCCCTCGATATCAATGACCTTGCCATCTTTTACATAGACATTGAGACCGCAGCCAACAGCACAATAAGGACAAACGCTTTTTACCACCCTGGCATCACGAATACGCGGTGCTTTCTGGCGTCCTTCTACGCTGAATGGCTGCACGTTAGAACCGACTTCCAATGCGTGTGCGACAACGGATCGTACAGCATTTGGCAGTACGGGAAGTACAGTAGATTTTCGCATGTGAGTTCCTCATTAAGGATAGAAAAAGAACAAATCGACTTGTGGGAAATAAATTCTGCTTCTATGCCCATTGTACCATATCAGGGGTTATAGAAACCAACGGATTATCATTTTTTTGCGCTGTGCGGGCGAAAAGATGCCTTTGACACGATATGGGCAGAGAGCCGGAACCTCATGGGTTGCGTTCTGACTCTCTGCTGTTCAGCTTAGACGATGAGATGTGCTTATGAGCCGGCTTGGCCGGAAACCGCTGAAGTGTTGCGTTGGGCTATGGCACGGGCGACGAAGGGTAGTGCTGTGCTGATGACCAGAATGACAGCAATGATGTAGATGGCGGTATGATAGTCGATGCTAGCAATCAGGAGTGGGCCAACGATACCGCCAGCACTCCACGCTGTGAGCATGGCTCCGTAGATTGTGCCGGAGTTTTTAGGGCCAAAGAAGTCAGCCGCGAACGCGGGCATTGTCCCAAAACCGCCGCCATAGCAGAGACCTATCAGTGCTGCTGGAATAAGTAGAAAGCCAAAGCCACCGGCACCGATCTGGGCCATAATCAGGAAAGCAACAATTTGGACAACGAAGATGCCAACGAAGGTGAAGGGGCGCCCAATGGCATCGGAGAGCCACGCCCAGAAGAGACGACCCGCTCCATTGAAAATGGAGATCGTACTGACGATGACGGCGGCAGTCACCGCGTCGGCTCCGGTCAATTTCTGCGCAAGTGGCGAGGCAACCGAGATCAAGGCAGCTCCTGCAGTGACGTTAAGGGCCAGAATGAGCCACAAGACATACCAACTTGGGTTGGTCAGTGCCTCTTTCAGCGTGAAATCGCGTGCAGAGCGAATGCCCTGCTGTGTCACGGATGGCGTCCAACCGTCAGGTGCATAGCCGTCGGGAGCCTTGCGGAAGAGCTGTGAAGCCGCAACAACGACGATGAGGTAGGCAATGCCAAGATAGGTGAAGGTTGCTCCGACACCAATGCCCGTTGGTTTGAGCAGTGGCGCGGCAATCTGGCCAGTGAAGAGGGCCCCCAGACCAAAACCTGCCACAGCCAGGCCGGTGATGAAGCCACGGCGGTCGGGGAACCATTTAATTAGCATTGCCAGCGGGACGATATAGCCGAGGCCAATGCCAATGCCGCCAAGAATACCATAGGTGAGATAGAGCAGGAACAAGTTATGGGCGGGTGTCGTCACGCCGGCCAGAATAATGCCCAGGCCGTAGAGAAGACCGCCGAGCGTTGCAATGACTCTGGGGCCGAGACGGCTCTGGAAATAGCCGCCGAAACCGGCTGTGATTCCGAGTGCCAGCAAGGTAATGCTGAATGTCAGGTTTGCGGCAGCTTTCGGTGCGCCATATGTTTTCATGACGGGAAGCAGAAAGACGCTCCAGGCATAGACCGAGCCGAGAGCAAGCTGGACAACGAATGCCGAGATTGCGATGATCCAGCGATTGGGGAGTGATGCACTGGTGACAGATGGGCTACTCACGAAATGATTCCTCCTTGAACATAAATGAACAATGATGAGAAGGATCCGTCAGGCGATACAGGACAATATCTACGACAGTGTAGAAACATGCCCTATGTAAGTATACACGGAAATACTTTTCCACTACAAGGAATTTGGCGTGTATTTGCTTAGTAATTAAGATAAAAGAAGAGGGCTATATGGGTAATACACGGAGAGAAATCTTTGTTTTTTTTAATCATATCCCCTATTGGTACTATTTCTCAGGTTTCTTAGCCTTCTCAGCCTATTCTTAGCTTGCGAAACGATACAGCGTACATTATACTAAGCTTATACCTATTATCCTGAACTTTAAATAAGTACAGTGATACAATTTGGAACAATTTGATAAAAAGGTCGGAGACAATTACAAGTAATAGAAGGGTCTAGCAGTCGCGCATGGAAACTCCTCCAAAAGATAATCAGGAAACACCAAAGTCTAGCGTGCGTAGTTCGGCACGCAAATCCGCCAAGAAACGTCATGCTCTGGTACGCTACGGTATTCCGGGAGCGTTGGTAACGATTGGTTTGCTCGTGCTTGCTGTTGTGTTGGTGCGCCTATTCAACGGTTCAATGGGGAATGTTACGCAGGAGAAGCCGATCAGTGCCATTCTCACGATGGCGAGCCACAATCAGTTAAAGGCAGTCACGATTAATGGCAATGATGTCCTCGCGACAGGCTTAAAAGGCCAGCAGTATCATGCGCTTAAAGAGACGGGCATGTCATTGACTGACACATTGACACGTGATGGTGTGGTAGTGAACATTGATGACAATCAAAATAACCAGTGGGTGCAAGGGATAGCGGACTTGCTGATGATCTTGTTAGTCATGGGGGCTATTTTCCTATTTCTCAGACGCAGTAGTGGTGGTGGTCATGCTACGTCTTTCACGCGCTCGAAGGCCAAGCGTTTCAACGAAGCGCATCCGACAATTCTTTTCAAGGATGTGGCAGGCATAGAAGAGGCGAAAATCGAGCTACAAGAAATTGTAGAGTTTCTCAAGCGTCCTGAACGTTTTACCGCGATGGGAGCGCGCACGCCAAAGGGCGTTCTGCTGGTTGGTGAGCCGGGAACTGGCAAAACGTTGATCTCGCGTGCGGTGGCTGGTGAGGCTGGCGTGCCATTTTATAGCATCAGTGGTTCTGAATTTGTCGAAATGTTTGTTGGCGTTGGTGCTGCTCGTGTGCGAGATTTGTTCCGCGAAGCAAAAGAGCATGCTCCCTGCATCATCTTTATTGATGAGATTGATGCAGTTGGCCGCCAACGTTCCAATTCTGGCCGGGGTGGTGGGAACGACGAGCGTGAGCAAACATTAAATCAGTTGCTAGTTGAGATGGACGGTTTTGATAAGCAGACAAATATTGTAGTCATTGCGGCCACTAATCGCCCTGATGTCCTCGATAAGGCCTTGTTGCGTCCGGGACGTTTCGACCGTCGGGTCATGTTGGACAAGCCGGATATTCGTGGGCGTCTCGCGATCCTTGAGGTGCATGCGAAAGATAAGCCGCTCGCTACGGGTGTTTCCCTGCACGAGCTGGCGTGTCAGACGGCAGGTTTTTCTGGTGCGGATCTCGCGAATTTATTGAATGAAGCCGCCTTGTTGGCAGCACGCAATGGGCAGGAGACGATTTGCCAGCCGGAGTTGGAAGAGTCCATCCTGCGCATCATGGCTGGGCCGGAGCGCAAAAGCCGCTTGATTACGGCCGCGGAAAAAGCGATCATTGCCTATCACGAAGTCGGCCATGCCATTGTTATGCGTTCTCTGCCGGGAACGGACCCTGTGCAGAAGGTTTCGGCGATTGCGCGTGGGATGGCACTGGGTATTACCGTACAGGCTCCTGCTGAGGACCGTTACTTGCTGCGTCGCTCTGAATTGCTCGCGAAGATGGCAGGGGCAATGGGTGGTCGTGCTGCTGAAGAGCTGATTTTCGGTGATATCACGACTGGGGCTAGCCAGGATATCGAGTATGTTTCGGCTATTGCGCGTCGCATGGTGTGTGAATTTGGCATGAGTCCGTTGGGTTTGGTGGCTTTGAAAGCTGATGGTGAGGGCAACTCCTCGATCAGTGGTGAGACGGCGGCGAAAATCGACCGTGAGGTCTCCGCTTTCATTGAGCAAGCGTATGCTACTGCGTTGAATATTTTGCATGAAAAGAAAGATCGTCTGGTTACTATTGCTGAATACTTGATGCAGGTTGAGACGATGGATGGAGCAGAGTTGGATGAGATGTTGTTTGCGGCCTGACATGACGATGCATTGACAAATGCTGTCGTGGAAAAAAGAGTACTTCTACAAAAGCAGTTGGTACGTTCACACGCACCAACTGCTTTTGTATGACGGGTTATCCTTTGACGCCACCAATGGTAAGACCAGACTGGAAGAAACGTTGGGCGAAAAGGAAGGCGAGCATGAGTGGGAGTGAGATGATTACCGAGGCGGCTGCGAAATAGCCCCAGGGTGTGGTATAGGTACTTTGCAAACCATAGAGGCCGAGAATGAAGGTCAAGTTACTACCGGTAGAGTTGGCATTGAGAACAAAGCTGGCAAGGGCGAACTCATTCCACCCGCCGACAAACATGAAGAGGGCAGATGCCGCTAGCGCAGGAGTGGCAAGTGGGAGTGTGACCTGCAAAAATGCCTGCGTATGGCTGGCTCCGTCGATCATGGCAGCCTGCTCAAGTTCTACTGGAAGTGTATCGAAGTAGCCTTTGATGTTCCAGCAACCAAAGACGAGATTGCCCGCAGCATAGATGACGGCGAGTCCTAAGAGGGGCACGGTGTTCAGCAGATTGAGATAGCTGAGAAGATAGTAGTAGGCTGTAATGGCAAGTAGGCCCGGGAAGGCTTGCAATGCGAGCAGCAGATTCAGGCTTACTTCGCGGCCCTTGAAACGGAAGCGCGAAAGGGCATAGGCTCCTGTCATCGAGAAGCACACGCCAATCACTGTGGCAAAGCCGCAGACGAGAACGGTGTTGAAGAACCAGGAGACAATGGGTAGTTGGGTGAAGGCGTAGGTATAGTTACTGAATGTGACGGGACTGGGCAGGATTTGTAGCGTTGTGGTGTAGAGCGACTGTGTGCCGTTGAGCGATGCCTGTAGCACATAGTAGATCGGAAAGAGGGCGAAGAGCGTCATAAATATCAGGAACACGTAGATCAGAGCCTGCGAGAAGCCGGATAGGAAGCGACGGCGCATGATCGTGATGCGTGCCCCAGAGCGTTCTATACTCTGGCCGCGTGTGGTTGTTGCTGTTGTAGAGACAGCTTCTGAGCTGGCGAGAGATCTGCTGATTTCGCTCATGCCAAGGCCTCCTTGTTTCTTTTGGTGCCGAAAGATCGGGCCATAAAGGTAATTGCGCCCAGAATAACGAACATGGTAATGGCAAATGAGGCAATAGCGGCGTAGTGAATATTGGCAACGCCACCATTTAAGACCTGATTGTACATGTAGACCATGACGAATGTGGTTGCCCCAGGTTTATCGGCGTTTGTAATCGGGCCGCCTGCGGTGATGAGAAAAACGGTATTGAACATCTGAAAGGTGGTGATTGCGCTCAAAATGGCGGCAGGAGTGATAGCGGGCCGTAGCAGTGGGAAGGTGACATTCATAAAACGTTGCCAGTTGTTTGCGCCATCGACGCCAGCGGCCTCGGAGAGTTCGGCGGGAATGCTTTGTAAGGCTCCGAGAATGACAACGGTAAAGAAGGGATAGGAGAGCCAGACATTGACGATGACGACGGCGAAAAAGGCCCAGAAAGGATTGGAAAGCCAGGGAATGTTGAACTTGGGGCCAAAGAAGATACGGGCAATCTGGTTAAGTGGGCCAAAGTTCTCGTTGAAGAGAAATTTCCAGATTAAGGCGGTGATGGCAGAGGGGGCAGCCCAGGGCACGAGCAGAATGACGCGCCAGAATGCTAGCCCTTTGATCTTAGGATTGTTGAGTGCGAGGGCAGTGAGCAACCCTATGATGAGGAAGAGTCCCACGCAGGCAATGACGTAGAGAATGGTCAGGCCTAAGACGTAGTACAGATCACTTCCAGTACTGAAGATCAGATCGACGTAGTTTTTCACGCCGTTAAAGGCGTAGGAGTCATTGAACTCCGTGTTGTTGGTAAAAGAGAGGTAGAGCGTGTAAAGGATTGGTGTCAGGTTGATGACGGCAATCATCAGGAGCATTGGAAATAAGTAGAGAAAGATCGTTCTGCGCTTGACTGTGAGCATGGTCCCATCTCCTTTTGGTGAAAAGGAAGGGTGGAGAGCCTTGCACTGACTTCCACCCATCCACGCTATTCCTTGTTGTAGTCTTCCAAAACTACAGGGATAGTGAGATTGAGATGCTAGGCTTGTACACTTTGTACACCCTTTTGAGCAGCTTGTTGCGCGGCGGCTAGGGCAGCAGAGGGAGACTGGTTCCCGGACCAGATGGCAATGAGTGCGTTGGCAACGGGCGTCCACAAGGCGGACATGTAGGGCGTGTTGGGCAGTGGCACGCCAACAGAGGCTTGTGCGGCATAACCGGCAATGGCGTTATTCGAGGTCACCGCACTGTCCTGCGATGCTGCTTGATTGGCTGGAATCTCGCCGGTCTGCTGGATCATCTGAAGTTGGTTGGTTTTGTTGGTGTAGAATTTCAAGATGTCAGCGACGGTAGCGAGAACACCACGTTGCTGTGCGTTTGTTGTCGCCCAGAGCGACTTTACGCCAACAAATGGGCTGGCTGGCTGGTTTGTTGAGCTGACTACGGGCAGTTTGGCAAAGCCAACATCAATGCCAGCTTTTGTTGCATAGTTTGAATAGGACCAAGGGCCATCAATGATTGCCGCAGCTTTGCCTTCAGTGAAGAGCGAAGAGGCGGTGGCTCCGTCAAGCGTCTTGGGTAGATAGGGGCGGAAGGAGGCAATGAAGTTCCCGGCTGCTGTGGCTTCGGGTGTGTTCAAGCCAACCGTGCCATCAGCTTTGACATAGTAGGCACCGAAACCATAGAACCAACCGGCATTATAATAGGCATCGGTGGTGGGCCATACGAGACCGTAGCTACCAGGATGGGCCTTCGCATAGCTTTGTTGGTAGGCAAGCATCTGGTCGGTGGTCTGTGGCAACTGCGAAGCACTGATCAGTTTCTTGTTATACATCATGGTCACCGCTTCAACGGTTTCCGGCACACCATAGATATGCCCGTTGAAGGTTACAGCCTGCGCAGCCGCAGGGCTATAAGTCGAACTGGTGTAGCTCGAGCTAAGATACTGATCCATCGGAACCACACTATGGCTATCAACCATCTCACCGAGTGAGTCGTCGACCCAGGCCACAATGTCAGGGCCGTTGCCCGCTTTGATAGCCGTGATAGATTTTTGAATGAGATTGCTGGTCTGCTGGACGAGTTTGATGGTCACATTGGGGTGCAGTGTGTGATAGGCATCAAAAATGGCTTGTTTGGGCGGCAGATAAGCACCACTCCAGCCGTGCCAGATCGTGATGGTGATCGGTGCATTCGCTGATGTAGAGCCGTTGTTTGAGCTTGTTGAGCCGCATGCTGCGAACAACATTGCGCTTAGAATGGTGAGTGGGAGCAGGAATTTGAGAATGTGCTTGAATGACATGACCAGTTCCTCCATGGTCGAAATACAGGGAATACCAGGTATTCCTTGTTTCTACCTACTTTGATAGCACAAGAAATGAATTTGCACACACTTGGTGCGTCTACTTATGACGATAGGCACTCTTGCGGAGCCTACCCGCGTGAAGCTGGGAGTGATGGCATTAGCAAGGCATGCATGACCTATGGCGATACATGTCAAGCGTGTGAATGTCTTTTCAGGAGGCTGCTTGCTCCTCTCAGTGCAGCATTGCACCAAATAGCCGATAATCAAGTGACGAAAGTGGCGGTTCTTTGTTTCAAAAAAGTGTGCAAAGTCCCTTTGCGTCGTCGCTGTTATCACAAGCCTTCAATCACGTGTGTTGGCCTCTGGTTGGCTAAGATACGTTTCGATGTTATGACTGATGGCTTGTAAAGAACTTAATAAGATAGGAAGATCACTGCTATTGACTACATCGATCAGGTGACGGGTCAGTGTGTCATGTTGCGCACTGACAGTATCGCGCAATTGCTTGCCCTCTGGCGTAAGGGTAATGAGTATTACGCGGCGGTCGCGGATATCGGTTGTGCGTGCTACCAGGTTGAGTTGTTCCAGACGATCAACAATGCCCGTGACATTGCTCTTATCGGTGAACAAGACACGACTGAGACCTACCATTGAACATCGCTGATGTTCGTCTAGATGCTGTAATACCCAAAACTGGCGCATACTCAATCCATATTTTGCGAAGAACCGTCGGTCACAGTCATCGAACAAAATAAATGTTTTTGTTAACATCTGATAGATATCTTGCTCGATACCCGTGCCCTTATTCACTGTACTCATGCTAGACGCCTCTTTGCTGTTGTAGTCATGTAGCGGTTTCGCTTATTTATTAGTATAGCCAAAAACTGTTGATTTGTCAACAGTTTTGCTTGCCACTTTTGCTACAGTGGTGTCGCATTGGTACATACAGTTTCGCATACTATTACGTTTTTTTGTTACGGTATCTCACAATGGGTCTCCAGTGCCAGAATAGCGGCATCCAATCCTCCAAGTTCTAGTGTGATTGCTCCATCGATGATTGCTACAGAGCCACTCTGCAAGAGGTGCTGGAATGTGTACTGGTTAGAGATGGGCAAGTGGTGCATAAGCAGTGCTGTCAGTGGAATGTGTACTGGTGTAGCCTCATGGTTATTATTCAAAACAATCAATAGGCATTGCTGCTCAGCAATGCGTAGGTAGGCTCCCACTTGGGCCGCAGTAGCGGTAGTCCCCTGGATTATTTGTACGGGGACAGGGATACATTGTCCTGAACGCAGGGCAGGATAGGTAAGGCGCAATTGCAAGAGACGGCGATAGTGTGTGAGCAAGTGAGTGTCTTGTTGTTCATCCCACAGCATTGGAGGGCGAGCGTAGGCATTTTCCTGATGGGCGTCGCTGTACTGTGATAGCCCGACCTCGGTTCCATAGTAGATGATTGGTGTTCCGTCGAGTGTAAGATGACAGGTTGCGGCCAGTGCGAGGCGGGCGTGTTCCCCTTCAGCAAGCCATAAGAAGCGATGCATGTCATGGTTATCAAGCAAAGTGGCGCGTGCCATTGTTGCGGGCAGCAGGTGTTGCCGTTGGGTAAGAAACGTGAGCAGGTCCTGGAGTGATTGCTGGCGTGAAGCAAAGACCTGACGGAGTACCTGGGTCAGTGAAAAATCCATAAATGCATCAACACGCCCAGCATAGTCGGTGATGTCTGGGAGAGGGGCCGTGATCTCACCGAGAGTCAGTGCCTGTGGAACGTGTGTTTTGATCGCATCTTGGAAAGTGGTCCAAAAGGCATGGGTTGGTCCTGGTACATAATCGAGGCGGAGTGCATCGGCTCCGAAGTCTTGTAGCCAGTCGAGAGCAGTTTCAGATAAGTAGCGTTGTACGTTGGGATTATCGGTAAGCAGTTCGGGCATATTTGAGACTTGAGCATAGCTTCGATAACCCAGGGGAAACTCATGGCCAAAGGCATACCAATCGTATGTTTCGCTGGCAGGGTTATGGAGAGCAGCAATGAAAGCGGGATGTTCATCGGAGGTATGATTGGCAACAAAATCGAGCATGACACGCATATGACGCTGGTGTGCTGCCTGAATCAGTTCGCGTAGTGTCTCATTTGTGCCATAGCGTTGTGCAACGGTATGATAGTCGGATGCATTGTAGCCATGATGGGTAGGGCTTTCAAAGAGTGGAGAAAGCCAGATACAATTGATGCCGAGAGCTGTTAAATAGTCGAGTTTTTCGAGAATGCCACGCAACGTGCCACCGAAAAAGGCGGTAATCGGGGTAGCATCATGGGTGAGCAGAGGTGGCTCGTCGTGGGCGGCGTTAAAGCGATCAACGAAAATATGGTAAACGATAGCATCTTGCCACCAAGTGGGGGGCGTCCAGGTATCGACGTGGTAGGCATAGAGCCGTCCATGTGGGGGTGGTGTGCTGATTGGGTCTGCATGGTCAGCATACCAGTGAGCGTGTGGGTTGTGTCTGTTCCAGCCATCGGCGCAGTAGCGTACCAGCGTGCCATCGGCTTGTGCGGGCAATGTGGCACGCCAATGGCGAACAGCCAGGGCAGATTCACCATCCTGTGTTAGCTCACCTGCTTCTGCCAAGACGGTGGACCCATGAGTTGCGTTGCCGTGTTCGCCGCTTGGTGGTGTGCCATCGGTCGTGTAGTAAACGGCGACCTGCTCAATCGGCAGTTGAGCCTGAGCGGAAAACAAGAGGGTGACAGGCTCATTGGGGAGGGGATCATGTGGCAGAATGCGACTGACATGGGCCAAACCATCCTCAATAGCGGCCTGTAAGCGTCGTGTTTGTGCAGATAGGTAGGGTGAGAAAAAGAAATCGATAATTTCTGGCATAGTGTGTCAAATCTCCTCATCTTTGGGGAATCGTCTCCATCAGTGCGTGCCTGCATGTGTGTGTGTTATGCTTGCTTGATGGATTGTTGACTTGCCTACTATATGGTAGTCTACTGATATTTGAGAAGATTGTCAAGAGTGAAATTGCGAGAGTGGTATGTGACTTCTATACACACGATATGTGTTTACCGTGTGTGCTTTTTCCAATCTTCTTCCATCTGGCAAAAAAGGCGTGTGCGGGGGGTTGACAAATATTTGTGAGGTAGTGTATTCTCTGAAACAGCAAGTAACGTCGTATGGGGTGTTCCAGCAAAGAAGCTGTTGAGCCTCTAGAGGGACGTGACAGAGAAGAAGTCGTAAACAGAGTAATTTGGAGAAGGCATATGTTGAACCTGTATAGTGCATCCAGAGGGTCGGCGATGATGGCTGACCAGGACAGCACCCAACGTATGCCATTTTTCATGTCTATGCCCGCAATGTGTATGGGTATGGCAGCTGCTACATTTAGTATGATACTGACCAGTGGAACCGACGTGACAACGTCGGTTTCTTTATTTGTAGCAGCTCTTCTTGCTCTCCTTATCGTAGTAGGACTTGTAGTTCTTATTAGCCTTAGCCTCCTCCTTACGGGCCTTACCAGACTCGTAGTGCTTGAGAGTTTGGTAGGGCTAACAGTAACGCGAACGGCAAGCAAGATACAGGCGATACGGGGAGATTAACGGGGGCAATGGCGCGACCCAATCCAAAGAAGGTACCTGAAAGAGGACCTCCCGTGTGGAGGTCCTCTTTTTTGTGCGAGATTGATTTTTTATTCGAGACGTAAGATGTACCAGGAGGAATTATGGCAATCGCAGCAAAATTTATTCAACAGTCCGGTATGACAGAACAGGCAATCATGCATCAGGATACACCACGTGAATTAGCAGGTAGTCATATTTTATGTGAAGCACTTTTGCGTGAAGGTGTAACGCTGATGTATGGGTATCCTGGTGGCGCAATTATGCCTTTTTATGATGCTATTACCTCTTATCCTGCATTACACCATGTGTTAGTGCGTCATGAGCAGGCAGCGGCGCACGCGGCTGATGGATATGCACGTGCGACAGGGAAGGTTGGTGTGTGTATTGCCACCAGTGGGCCAGGAGCCACGAATCTGGTGACAGGTTTGGCGACAGCATTTATGGACTCTGTGCCGCTGGTAGCTATTACAGGTCAGGTGGCACGTCCTTTTATCGGGCGTGATGCCTTCCAAGAGACCGATGTGATTGGGATGACGCAGCCCATTACCAAGCATAATTTTCTGGTTCGTAACGCTGATGAAATTGCTGACGTGGTGCATGAGGCTTTCCGTATTGCGCGCAGTGGACGCCCAGGCCCTGTTCTGATTGATGTGCCAAAGGATGTGTTGTTTTCGAAGGTGATGTATCAGGCGTCCGCGACGGCAACATCGGAAGAGTTTTTGCAGGCCCAAGCGGTGGAGCGACCGGCTGAGCATCTGTTGGCGCAAGCGGCCCGTATGATTGCGCATGCGCAGCGTCCGTTGATTATGGCTGGCCATGGGATTATTCTCGCGGGTGCATACGAGGAGTTGCGAGCCTTTGCGGAAAAAGCCTCGGCACCAGTGATTACGACGTTACTGGGTCTGAGTGCGTTCCCTGATACCCATCCGTTGCATATTGGGATGCCGGGTATGCATGGGCCGGCCCATACGAACAAAGCCATTGGTGAGGCGGACCTGATTATTGCAGTGGGCATGCGTTTTGATGATCGTGTCACTGGTAAAGTCAGCGAATTTGCGCCGAAGGCCAAAATTATTCATATTGATATCGACGCTTCTGAGATGCACAAGGTCAAGGTGGCGACGGTTCCGATCGTGGCAGATGCAAAAATCGCTTTGGAGGCCTTGAGCGAAGCGGTGACTCAAGCCGATAACAGTGCGTGGCTAAGCGAGATTCGCTCGTGGGAGACGCAGAATAACGAGCGTGGCAAGAGTATTCAGCGCGATGATACCAACAAATTCCCTGACCCAATCAGTATTCTGAATGCGATTCGCCAGTCGACACAGGGAGAGGGCATTGTGGTATCGGATGTGGGACAGCACCAGATGTGGACGGCGCGTTTCTATCAGTGGACACGCCCGAATAGCCATATCACTTCTGGTGGTTTGGGGACTATGGGTTTTGCCCTGCCAGCGGCGATGGGTGTTAAGATGGGCATGCCAGATGTGCCGGTGTGGGTTGTGGCGGGCGATGGTGGTTTCCAGATGAACATTCAAGAACTGGCAACGCTGCAACAAGAAGGTATCGCCCTTAAGGTTGCTATCATGAATAATGGCTATCTCGGTATGGTGCGCCAGTGGCAACAGTTCTTCCATTCACGCAATTATTCTGAAACGCCAATCACGGGACCTAACTATGTCAAGCTAGCAGATGCGTATGGTCTGAAAGGGATGCGTGTGACGCGCCGTGAGGATATTGCAGGTGCGATCAAAGAAGCGATGGAGACAGAAGGAACAGTCATCATTGACTTTGTGATTGAGCCCGAAATGAATGTCTACCCAATGGTAGCTCCCGGCTCGGCGATTACAACCATGATTGAAGAGTAAGAGATAGCGGCACGAGAGGAGCTATGGGAATGACAAAACATGTTTTATCGGTAGAGCGTGCGGGGCATTCAGATGCCCCTGCGGGCACGGAGCATCTCTATACATTATTGATTCAGATCATTGATCGCCCAGGGGCCGTAGATCGTATTGTTGGTCTGTTGCGTCGTCGCCGGGCAAATGTGCAAACGCTGATCTTGGAGCGTGGTAGCAATGCTGATACGGCGCGTGTGACGATGACGGGTGTGGATTCTGAGGTTGGCGTGCATCATGTTATTGAGCAGTTGCGCAAGAACGCGGATGTACAGGATGTGTTATCCTTAGAGACGCAGCATGCTGTGATGCGTGAGTTGGCCTTGATCAAGGTCAATGCTGATGCGAAGAGTGTTGGTGATGTTATCGAGTGTGGGCTAGCTTTTGGCGCGCGTGCGGTAGATATGACGCCGGAGACGGTCACACTGGAAGTGGTAGGCAGTGCTGAGAGCATTGAGAAGCTCACAGAGCAGTTGCAGGAATTTGGCATTCGTGAGATTGCTCGCTCTGGATGCGTGGCGATGACACGTGGTGCATAAGCAAAACAGCTCTGGTGGCCTAAAGTGAATGTGCATTTGAGGCTGCCAGAGATGCAAGAGAAAGATGTGGTGCGAGTAATTGCACCGCTATGTGAGGAGTGGTTTTTTTATGGCACGTATTTATTATGATGCAGATGCTAACCTTGAGCTGATTCAGCAGAAGAAGATTGCAGTGATTGGCTATGGGAGCCAGGGGCATGCCCATGCGTTGAACATGCGTGATAGTGGTTGTAATGTGGTGGTTGGTTTGCCAAAGCATAGCAATAGCCGTGCAAAGGTGGAGGCCGACGGTTTGCGTGTCTTGACGCCAGCGCAAGCGGCAGAGCAGGCCGATGTAATTATGTTGCTGATTCCCGATCAACATCATCGCATGGTTTATGAACATGAGATCAAGCCGGGCCTGGCTGCTGGGAAGATGTTGATGACCGCGCATGGTTTTAGCCTGCATTATGCGCAGATTGTTCCGCCCGCTAATATTGATGTAGCGATGGTTGCTCCCAAGAGTCCTGGTCATATGCTGCGCCGTTTGTATGTAGAGGGCGTTGGTGTGCCCTCGCTGTGGGCGGTACATCAGGATGCAACGGGCAACGCCGAGGCTCTCACGCTGGCCTATGCGCGTGCCATCGGCTCAACGCGGGCGGGTGTCTTGCGCACGACGATTGGTGAAGAGACCGAGACAGACCTATTTGGCGAGCAGGCTGTACTCTGTGGTGGCCTTACTTCACTGATTCGCAACGGTTTTGAGACCCTCGTTGAGGCTGGGTATCAGCCTGAACTGGCCTATTTTGAGTGTATGCACGAGGTAAAACTGATTGTAGACCTGATGTATCAGGGTGGTATGAGCTATATGCGCTATTCAGTCAGTGACACTGCTGAGTATGGCGACTATGTTTCTGGGCCGCGTGTGATCGATGAGCATGCACGTGCTGAGATGCGTAAAGTGCTGAGTGAGATTCAGGATGGCACATTTGCCACGCGCTGGATCACCGAGAACCAGGCAGGGCGTCCGAGTTTCCTGGCGATGCGCCGTAAAGAGTCGCAACACCAGATTGAGCAAGTTGGGCGCGAGTTGCGTGCCATGATGCCCTGGCTGCATCCTGTGACGCAGCAGCCTGGTGCGCCGGAAGAGAAGGCCGAAACGCCCAGATAAGCGCGCCGACAAATGAAAGAGGAGACATGCACATGGAAAGCCCTGCACTGGTCAAGATTTTCGATACGACTCTGCGCGATGGTGAGCAGTCACCGGGAGCCGCAATGACGATGGAGGAGAAGTTCCTGGTTGCGGAGCAGTTGGTCCATCTCAATGTGGATATCATTGAGGCGGGTTTTCCTGCGGCCTCGCCTGGTGATTTTGTTGCGGTGAAGGAGATTGCGCGTCGAACCAAAGGCTCTGCAATTGCAGGGCTTGCGCGTGCCAGTGTTAGTGATATTGATGCCACTTGGGAGGCTGTGCGCGATGCCGAGCGTCCAGTTATTCATGTGTTTCTTGCCACCTCTGACATTCATTTGCAGTATAGGCTCAAACTGAGTCGCGAGGAGGCTCTTCAGCAGGTAACAGCGATGGTAGCATATGCGCATAGCCTGTGCCCTACTATTGAGTTTTCGGCTGAGGATGCCACTCGCAGCGATTGGGAGTATCTCTGTTGTATCTTAGAGGCGGCAATTAAGGCGGGAGCAACAACCGTCAATATTCCCGATACCGTTGGTTATAGTATGCCGAGCGAATATGCGGCACTGTTTCAGTATGTGAGTGAACACGTGGCGGGTGTGGAAGATGTGACGATGAGTGCGCATTGCCATGATGATCTGGGCATGGCAACAGCAAACACACTAGCTGCAATCAAGGCAGGTGCGCGCCAGGTAGAGGTAACGATCAATGGGCTGGGCGAGCGTGCGGGCAACACGGCGATGGAAGAGGTCGTGATGGCCCTGCGCACGCGCCCGGATGCTTTTGAGCATATTGACACACGTATTCGTGCTGAGGAGTTTTTGGTAAGTAGTCAGTTAGTCAGCCGTATTACGGGTATGCCTGTGCAGCCGAATAAAGCGATTATTGGTGCGAATGCTTTTGCCCATGAGGCGCGTATGCACCAGGATGGCATCTTAAAACATCGTTTGACTTACGAGATCATGACCCCGCAGTCAGTGGGTTGGAAAGATACCAGAATCGCGCTAGGCAAACACTCAGGACGGCATGTGCTTGATGCACGCCTGCGTCAACTCGGCTATCATCTCACGGCTATACAGCTTAAAGCTGCCTATGTACGCTTTATGGCCTTGGCCGATACCAAAAAACATATTACAGATGACGATTTGATCTATATCGTGGAAAGTGGTAAAGAAACACCATCTGCGATTTGAGCTATGCGGATGTATGCTAGGTGGGTAGTTGGTGTGACTTTTGTCCTGTCATGGTTGTGCTTGTGGCAAAACATGGTACAATACAAATACTTTACTTATTGTCAGGAAAGGATGAACTATGCACGTATCATCAGAAGGGCAGGCAGCCGGCGATGGCACTGGTATTACCTGTCTCAATCACTGTTCGTACTCCCGCTACGTCGGCTAATCTTGGCCCAGGTTTTGATAGTCTCGGACTGGCACTTCAGTTATATAATCGTTTTGAGGTGGAAGAGAGCGGGAATGATCCTCAGCGGCCACAGATTGAAATAGAAGGTGCGTTGGGGGAAGATCTCTCTACAGGGGCGGATAACCTGTTTTTCCGTTCATTTGCCTTACTCTTCGAGCGTCGTCAGGTTGAAATACCCTCTGTGCGCATTCGCATGTCGATCCATATTCCGCCGGGGTGCGGGCTTGGGAGTAGCGCGACTGCTGTAGTGGGTGGGCTTGTGACGGCCAATGAATGGTTACGCATGCGCGGTATGGCTTCTCCGCAAGAAGAGCTTTTAGACTTGGCGGTAGAGGCTGAAGCGGGCAATCACCCCGACAACGTGGCCCCAGCATTGTTAGGCGGTCTGGTCGCGACAACGAATGTCGAGGGCAGAATTCATGCCATCAAGACGCCGTTCCCCAATGATCTCAAAGCCGTTATCTTTACCCCTTCGTTCCCGATGGATACTGTCGCAGGGCGAAAACTATTGCCAGCCAGCTATCTCAAGGCCGATGTAACTTTTAATACCGGGCGTGTTGCGCTGCTACTGACGGCTCTGCAAACAGGACGCTATGAACTGATTGGTGAAGCTATGCAAGACCGTCTGCACCAACCCTATCGTCAGGCACTTTTCCCCGCCATGCCCGATATCATCAATGCCGCCGTAGCCGCTGGAGCCTATGGTGCATGTCTTTCTGGTGGTGGTTCATCACTTATTGCTCTGACCAGTACCCGTTTTCGTGAAGTGCTGCAAGCGATGCAGAGCGCCGCACAGGCGGCGGGAATACAGGGAACAGGTATGGTGTTACGGGCTGACCAACATGGAGCGCGAGTGTTGAACACATCGCGTAGCCGCATACGAAAGGAAGTCAGCGCACGCAATGGCAATCAATTCTACTGGTCGCCCGACCGACCAGGGGGAGAACGAGGGGCAAGAACCCTCGCGTAGCACTTCTTTGGCAGAGGTGGTTGAGGCACTGGCCTCAACTGCCCTACGTTGCGTAGAATGCGCTACTCTTTATCCCGCTGTAGAGTTTGGGCAAGGAAGCGCGCAACCGCTGCCGCGTTATCGTTGTGCTTGTGGAGGGGTACTGGATGTCGAAACGCAGTTTACGCTCCCCCAGGCCTTTCAACAGGAGCCGTCGGAGAGTCAAGATGCGCTACAAGCACTAGAGGTATCCGGTGATTTACCGCCAATGGCGGGGGCAGCATGGCGGCAACTTTTTGAGGAACGTGCAGAGCAACCCCCTATCTGGGCGGTCGGCTCTGATAGCATGTTGCTGGATAGCAGTGGCGTCTGGCGCTATCGAGAACTGATCTTGTCTGCTCCCGAACACTACATTATCAGTCGCCCTGAGGGCAATACAGGCATGTATCCGGTGGGTCGTGAGAATTGTGGCCCTGGGCGTATCGGGCATCGACAACTTGGTCTCTATGCAGGCCTCGATCGTTTCTTTTTGAAACACGAGGGGGAGAATCCCTCTGGTAGTTTCAAAGATCGTGGGATGACCGTAGGGGTGACGATGGCGCGTATGCTGGGTGCGCGCGCGGTTGCCTGCGCTTCCACCGGAAACACCTCGGCTTCGCTCGCCTCTTATGCTGCGCAGGCGGGCATGCGGGCAATTGTTTTCTTGCCTGCTGGGAATGTGGCTGGTGGCAAACTGGCGCAATCACTAGCATATGGCGCGACTACTGTACAGATTGAGGGCGATTTTGATGATGCCATGCACCTTGTGGAGCAGGTGTGCAACGAATTGGGTATTTATTTGCTCAACTCGCTGAACCCTTTCCGTGTAGAGGGCCAGAAGGCGATTGGTTTTGAGCTGTTGCAACAACTCGATTGGCAAGCACCGGATTGGCTAGTCCTGCCCGCCGGCAATTTGGGGAACACCTCCGCGATAGGCAAAGCCTTTCGTCAGGCCTATCAGCTTTCGCTGATTAGTCATCTGCCACGCATTGCCTCAATTCAAGCCGCGGGAGCGAATCCTTTCTACCGTAGCTTTCTTCATGGCTTTGCGTCACGCGAAACGGTACACGCCCAGACCCTGGCGACTGCGATCAAAATTGGCAATCCTGTGAGTTATACACGGGCACGTCGCGTGATAGAGGAGAGCGATGGCATTGTCGAAGAGGTCACCGATGAGGAGATTCTCGCGGCCAAAGTGATGATTGATCGCGCTGGTATTGGCTGTGAGCCGGCTTCTGCTGCGACTCTGGCCGGTGTGCGCAAACTGGTAGCACGGGGTGTGATTAAGCCAGATGAGCGTGTCGTCGGTATTCTGACGGGCAATCTGCTCAAAGATAGTAAAACGGGCATGCCGCAAGAAGGCAGTAGTATTGTGGTTGAGCCAACTGTCGATGCCGTGAGGAAAGTGTTGCATGTCTAGTATCGGGCGTCGTGTGCCTGATACTAGCTGAATGGATAAGACCGCAAGTGTTGTTGAGAGGATATTGTGAATTTGTTACAGGTTCGGAGTGCTCAGGATGATGCATCGAATCCGACAGACCGCGCAACGTTGCGCTCTTGGCTACTCTCGTGGGAAGTCTACCTTGTCCTCTTGGTAGCAGGCTTTCTGCGTTTTTATCAGCTGAATACAACCGAGTTTGATGAGGATCAGGCGATGCTCTTTCGCCTGGCGCATGATGCAATACGTTATGGTCTGTTGCCTGTGACGAGCAATGCCGCTTCTATCGGTATCTCGAATCCGCCAGGCGTGATTTATCTTTTTATGCCGGTCGCATTTTTTACCGCTAATCCATTAGGTGGAGCAATGCTAGTGGGCTTGTTCACGACTGTTGCCGCATTGCTCACCTATTTTTTTACGCGCCGCTATTATGGGCGTTTCGCTGGTGCGGTGGCCGCATTGCTCTACGCGACGGCTGCTGAACCGTTAAATTATGCCCGTTTTATTTGGCAACCCAACTTGATGCCGCCTTTTGTGGTTTTGTTTCTTTTTACCTTATTTTTAGGGGTCGTAGAGCGGCGTAAGGGCTGGCTCTTTCCTGCACTCGTCCTCTTTGGTATTCTCTATCAAATGCATCCCACAACGGTATTGCTGGCCGCCCCGCTTGTGCTGGCCCTTGTGCTGGCCCCTGGCACGCTACGCTGGCGTGATCTGCTCTTCGCTGGCATCCTGTTAGTGATCCTCTTTTTCCCTTATCTCCTCTGGGAGGTAGCAACAAAGTTTGCTGATTTGCGTACCGTGTTGACATTGGCCAAACAGCATGCCCATCTGGACAGTCAAGCGGTGCGTTTTTATGTGTTATTTCTCAGTCCGTATACTGCTGTGCCAACATATGCCGCTTCTGTGGTACGTGGTATTGCGCCATTCATCTCCTGGCTCCATTATGTTGTGCCTCTCCTGACCGTGGGCGGTTTTCTAGTCGCCATCCTTTTGCTCTTTCGTTCGACACGTGCCACTTTATCGGCGCAGGGTACAGTCGCGGCCCGTACAGGGTTACAAGCGATGTTCCAGCGTTTCCGCGCTGATCGGTATCGTTGTGGTCTCCTGATCTTGCTTGTCTGGCAACTTGTGCCGCTGGCCGTGCTTTCGCGCCATGCGGTAGACCTGCATGCGCAATACTTCTTTATGCTCATGCCGGGACCGTTTATTCTGGTGGGTTTGTTACTTGCAAAACTCCGTGTTTGGTCGCGTACACTGCTGAGCAATGGTCTCTCTTTCGCGCGTTGGATGCCATTTCTGCTTGGCTTGGGCGTTGCGGTAATCGTGGGAGCGCAGTTTTTAGGTAGCAGCGCGGCGGTTGTGGATGCCAGTAGCGGCAATTTCAATGATCGAGCGTTTCAACCCTATCCCTACCACAACGATCTACAGTCGTTACGTCATGCTTTGAGCATGGCTGATGTGCTGGCACAACACGAGCACCTCAGTCGCGTCTATGTGACGACCGACGCGGCAACGCAGACGGCAATCCGCTATCTGGCGGAGCAGATGCAGACGCCTACCACATTATTTGATGTGACGCGTTGCCTTGTGCTTCCCAATCCCGCCTCTGGTCCGGCAGTATTGCTTGTTGGACCATACGATACGTTGACCACTGCGCTACTTGCCCAGTTTGCGACGACAAGGCTTGTTGAGCATCCAGCACGTTTGGGTGGAAACCCTTTCTCATTATATGTGGTGAACACGTTGCCGCTGCCGCCCTCATCTTCGACGGCGCAAGAAGCTTTTACGCACCAGTTGCAGTTACTAGATGCGCATCTCTTGTTGCCGCATGTGCAAAATATGGCATGGGCAGTGACTCGTTGGAGTTTATTGCAACCGGGGATACCTGCTCTGCGTACAACGTATAACTATCGTTTCCAAGCGACGAACAGTGCTGGCCAAACACAAACGAGTGTCTGTACACTCACGACGGTGCATGCGGGAGACCAATTGCTTGTCGCATTTCCTTTGACGCAGGCAATACCAGCGTTGCCGCAGCTTACCTTACAGGCGGTATTCTATAGCACACTGCCTGCTAATCCAACATATGGCCCTTTTCATCTGGAGACAGATGGTGAGCGTAGTACGCCCTGGCTGGGATTGCAGACAAACGAAGGAAAAGCTAGCCTGCTGGTTCAGTTGAGCTAGTCATGCACCTCTCTACTGGCATAAGTGCGTGCGTACTGCTACAATAGGCGTAGGGGTATTGTACGGATAGAATGGTGAGGCGTGGAGTTATCTTATGCAACAGAAAACGAGGTTGGGCAAGAATAAACGAAAGTGGGCGGCGATACCATCTTGGGAGATGCCTTCTGACCCGGTGAAGGCCGTCTTCTGGTTTTTACGCTGGCTACTGGCGGTCGTGGTGAATTTTTTCTGGATTCCAATCATCGCGATGCTGGTCTATGAGACTGTTATCAACAGTAAAGTGGGTGGAATTGGCTACGGTGTGATTAGTGGTGTGATTACCTTGCTCGTGGGATTGCTGGTATGGGGTTTCCTTTTTGTGATCTTGCTGGTTGTCCGTGTCACGGCAACGGTTGCGCATACTGTTTCTGAAGTGAGTCAGATGCAACGTACATTTATGAATGGAAATGCGCTTTACCAATTTCGTGAGCCGGAGCGCGAAGAGAATGTGGTAGAAAGCACGATTACGGATTTGGATGAAGAGCGCAAGAAGCGGCGGCACAGCGAGTGATTGGGAAACTCTTCGTGGGAAAGGGTTTCCCAAATTTTTCTAATACCCTCTTCTTCGAGAAAGCTATGAGACACTAACCGCGTTACGCGTTTGCCACAAGTGCCATGCCTCATCCTCAGCAGTTGGTACATAGGAGCGTACTAGAACGCCTTGCCCCTCAATTCGATAGGCTCCGAGGGCAGCTGGCAGTACCATGCTTTGTCCTCGTGTGAGATGTACGTGCTCGCCCAATGTTGGACCATAAAAGAGCGTGATATTGGCTCCGAGCGAGGTGAGAATGACGCAACTAGTTCCAGTTTGGGCCGAGAGTGTTCCATGCTCAGGGAGATGGAGTTCGCAGGTGACAAAATATCGACAGGCCACGAGACAGCGTTCTTCGTATCCAGAGCGGTTGGGCAGGGCAATAGGTGTCACTTTAATCGTAGTAGATGGTGTATAGTGCGAGACTGCGAGGGAATGCTGGATATGCAGTTCGCGTAGTTTTCCCTGGGCGGAGAGGCGTCCATAATCATACATGCGATAGGTCACATCGGAGTATTCTTGCAGTTCGTAGAGGAGAACTCCTTGTCCGATAGCATGAACCGTGCCGGCGGGAACGAAAATGACATCGCCCGCGTGGACGATTTCTTTGTGTAAGAGGGTATCAAGCGTCACATCATGAATGCTTTGCGCAACGGCGTCGCGCGATGTTGTGTGTTTGAAACCATGGACGACGGTAGCATCGGGTTCGGCAGCGAGAATATACCAGAATTCTGTTTTGCCGAGTTTGCCCCCTTCGTGTTGGGCGGCGTAGCTATCATTCGGATGAACCTGTACCGAGAGTTGTGCGTTGGCATCAATAAATTTTGCTAGTAGTGGGAAACGTTGTCCAAAGATTGTGGTAGCTTGTTTGCCAAGCAGTTGTTCGCCGAGCATGTTGACCAGCATGCCCAGCGTTTGACCCGCATAGGGACCATTTTGAATAATGGTACTGGTTTCAGTTTCCCAGGCCTCACCAACAGTGGCAGCTTGTTCTGGAAGGTGTTTCCATCCATCACGTTCCAGACGCCGTCCCCCCCAAATAGTTTCATGTAATGATGCATGTAAGACAATAGGATAAATGTGTGTCACGAAAACTCCTCAAAAATGTATTGTAGGCAGAGAAAACGGGTCAGATGGCTGGCCCGTCTGCATGTCATTGTGCAAGGAGCGCACCTTCAATCTGGCGACGTAGCTTATCACGCATGACAACTCCCTTGATACGGTAGAGTTCTTGCCCTCGTTTGAAAAAGATAAGTGTAGGGACGCCGTCGATATTCCAGCGTTGTACCAGGTCTGGTTGCGTTTCAACATTGATTTTTGCGAATGTGACCCGTCCCTGGTATTCCTTACTGATAGCAACAAATTCCGGTTCCTGTATTTGACAGGTAGTGCTTTTTTCGACCGAGAAATTAACAATCACCATCAATGGTGCTGTTAGCACGTGGGCATCAAAATCATCTGTAGTTACATCTGCGTATGTATCTGCCATGTAATCCTCGTCTATCTCTAAAGAATAACCTCTTTATTTTTCAAGGTATCACTCATGCAAACATGATGTCAAGAAAAATGTGTTGAGGCATACAGCGAAAGATGGGTGCGCCCTCTTGTTTAGGAGAGGAGAGCCTCTGCATCCTCGATGATATAGCGATAGCCCTGCTCGGTAAGGAAGAGTTGGCGATTTGCCGAGAATTCTTGGTCACAGGTATCGCGGGTGACAATCGAGTAGAAGTAGGCAAGTCCGCCATCACTTTTGGGGCGTAAGATACGTCCAAGCCGTTGAGCCTCCTCTTGACGGGAGCCGAATGTGCCAGAAACCTGGATGGCCACGTTGGCGTCAGGCAGATCGATGGCAAAATTGGCTACTTTGCTGACAACCAGTCGTTTTAGCTCACCGCGCCGAAACTGGTCATATAATTTTGAACGTTGCACATTTGATGTACGTCCGGTTAGTAAGGGAGCTTGGAGTTCTTCGGATAAGGCTTTGAGCTGATCGATATATTGCCCAATGATAAGGACTTGGTCGTTCTGATGACGCTCAGCGATCTGGCGCGTGATGAGCATTTTGGCAGGTGTTTCAGCGGCGATGCGATATTTCTCACGTGTCTCGGCGGTCGCATAATTGAGTTGCTCATCTTCGCTCAAGCTAACACGAATTTCATGGCATTCAGCAGTAGCGATCCAGCCCTGGCGTTCTAGTTCGCGCCAGGGAACATCATACTTCTTAGGGCCAATCAAGCTGAAGACATCGGCCTCACGCCCATCTTCACGTACCAGGGTTGCTGTCAGACCAAGACGACGACGGGCTTGAATTTCAGCGGTGATGCGAAATACGGGTGCAGGCAAGAGATGCACTTCATCATAGATGATCAGTCCCCAGTCATAACTACTGAAGAGCGAGAAATGAGGATAAAACTCTTGGGCATCTTGTTGTTCATTGCCAATGGGGCGACGATAAGTCAAGATCTGATAGGTGCTGACGGTGATGGGGGCGATATCCTTGCGGTCGCCAGTATATTCAGCGATCATACCGGGTTCGATGTTGGTTTTATCGAGAATTTCTTGAATCCATTGGCGTACCGCAATGGTATTGGGCGTAAGGATCAGTGTGGCGCGCTGAATATCGGCCATTGCGACTAGGCCGACAATGGTTTTGCCTGCTCCACACGGTAAGACAATGGTGCCGCTGCCCCCACTTAGTGCGCCACCGGCGTAGAATGTTGCTGCGGCTGCTTCCTGATATTTACGTGGGCTAAATGCTTTACCCTGGCGTGTTTCCTTCTGAAGTTTGATGGGCAGCGGAGAGCCGTCGGTATAGCCGGCGAGGTCTTCTGCCGGGAAACCGATATGGATAAGTGCCTGTTTGACGTGGCCGCGTCTGGCTGCATCAACTTGAATGGTATATTTGTCGATCTGGCGGAGCAGGTAGGGTTGAATGCGTTTGTGATGTAACACTTCCAGGATGAGAGCGGCGTCATCGGAAACCAGCAAAAGTCCTTCATTGTTTTCACCGCCGCGTATCAGTTTGAGCCGTCCATAGCGACTGATATACTCACGGATTTCGGTGGTGATATTGCCCGGGATCGCGTATTTGCTGTATTGCTCCAGGAGATCTAAAATGGCAGGAGCTGTCATGCCGCCCGCCGCCGCATTCCAGAGAGAAAGGGGAGAGAGACGGTATGTGTGAATGTGTTCTGGCGATTTTTCGAGTTCGGCGAATTGGGCTAGAGCGTCTCTGGCTTCTGTATGAAGTGGATGATCGACCTCTAGCAAAATTGTGCGGTCACTTTGAACGATCAAGGGGTTACTAAGATTCATGGTTTATACTCCGGGCATCGCGGCCCAAGCCTTTATATACTTCAGAATGGCGGTAACGGTTGCCTCTTCGTAGCCACGCATGAGATGGCGCGCCCCCGTTACGATTTTAATGCCTTTTGGGCCATCTTGTTGTTCAACGAAAGGTTCAAGTTTATAGCGCGGGCAGATTTCATCAAACTCACCCGTGACAAAGAGCTTAGGCCGCTCGAAAGGTCTAGGGAAGCCATTGGTAGCCCGGAAAAGTGGCAAGCTAACCGCGACAATTGTGCGGATACGCGGATCAAACGGCGCATAGAGAAGAGTAATATAGGCACCAAAAGCATGGCCAATCACACAGAGCTTAGCAGGATTCACACCGGGAATAGCGCATGCGGCATCAACTGCTCCGGCGAGATCGAGTGGTTCTAACCGCCCATCGCTCTGTTGCCCCTGGCTTTTGCCGACGCCACGGAAGTTGAAGCGTAGGGCGACCATATTGGCCTCAGCAAGGCGTGTCGCGAGCAGTTGTGTGAGTGGGTCTTGTATGTTGCTACTGGCGGGCTGAGGATGGCAAAGAATGATGACGGGTGCCATCTCGGCCTGTGCCGGAGCATGAATTACTCCCTCGAGAAGAAATGCAGGTTGTCCTTTACTTGGAAATGTGATAAACTGCTCCGCCGCTACTGGTGAAGTCATAGTGTGCCCTTCTGTTACCCTAAAAACTGTTTGATACGCTTTCATATTATCTCAGGATAGGCATTGCGTCAACTGCTATGAGAGAATAGGCATACAAAAAGATCACAGCTCATGCACATTGTAAGAAAATCAGCCAATTTGTGCGAACAAAGACTTTGCATAAGGGCAGAAGGATGTTATACTGGATATGACATAGCGGTGTTTATTTTTTTGATGGCTGTATCAATGTGTGTCAGGTAGGTTTACATCGGCGTATTTTAGCATGGCTGTATGCCAGGTGAAGAGATAGCACGCTTCTGCCGCTCTGACCGTGAAGTGCCAGAAACGACAGTGTTGTCAGGACGTAAAGCCAATATCCGATATGGTGTAAGCTACTTTGTGGAAGGATCATAAGAGAAAAGGAAACTCCCGGAGATGTTATTTGTCTAGTATGCCTTTTCTCTGCGTATCCTCTACCTGTCTGAATTCCTGCTGGGGAGATAGGAATCGGCAGGCTCTTGCTCGTGATGTAAGTGGAGTTGAGAATATACTATTACCTGCATGTGGCTCGGTGAGCCATCAGGGAAGTGAATAGCGCATCTGCTTGTCCGCTACATTCTACGTAGATGGCATAATGAAACGTGTTGCTTATCGTGAGAGGGAGGTTGGGATGTGAGAAATGTGCAGCATGGCTCAAATGTGCAGGGTAAATCTATTCCTGCCCGCAGGGAAAGATCGGAGAGACGCTCATAAGATGAGCGTAAGAACCTCTCAGAGCTTCGTTAAACACTCAGTGTAGCATAGTGAAACGTAGAGGCAGGAACACTCATGGTCAATATTTTAGTTGTCGAGGATGAGCGCGTCATTGCTGGCTTGCTCGTAGAAGTCTTGGAAGTTGAGGGATATCAGACGGTTTCAGTCGCTAATGGTGAAGAAGCAGTACAATATGCACTGAGAGAAGTACCTCATCTGATCATTCTCGATATTATGCTGCCTGGAATCGATGGCTATGAAGTAATCCGACGGTTACGGATGCATCCGAAGAGTATGCATATTCCGATAGTGATCCTCAGTGCCTATTGCTCTTCGACCGCCAAGGCACACGCCTATGAGGTTGGCGTGGATGGTTTTATTGCCAAGCCGTTTAATACCGAAGAGTTGCTGGCCTGCATTGGCAGACAACTCTGCCGGGCCCAACAAAATTTCCTTTCGCCGCTTACACGTTTGCCCGGTGGAATACAGGTGGAGCGCGCCATTGACTACAAGATCAACGGTGTGGAACCCTGGAGCGTGCTGTATCTCGATCTGGATAATTTTAAATCTTTTAATGATGTCTATGGCTTCCTTGCAGGTAATAGCATGATTACGCTGCTCGGGTATATTTGTCAGCGCGTTGTACAAGAATATGGTAATACGGATGATTTTGTGGGCCATATTGGGGGGGATGATTTTGTGGTAATTACAACGCCTGATCGGGCAAAAACCCTGTGTCGGCATATTTTGGCGCGCTACAAGGAGGAAAGTAGCCGACTGTATCGTTCTGAAGATCGTGAGCGTGGTACGATTAGTGGCTTAGATCGTAAGGGACGTGCCTTTCAATTTCCGCTTGTTTCGCTCTCGGTGGGTATCGTTAGTAGCCATTTTCATTACCCGCAGAGCGTTGAAGAGGTTGGCTTCCTGGCTGCGGAAGCTAAACGACGAGCAAAGCAATCCTCGGACAACGTGTGTTATCTCGCATCGCAGCAACGCAGTCCTTTTCAAGACTATTCGCATGCTTTTCCCTCCTTGAAGTCATTTTCCAATGTGCAGGCCCATTTAGCGCAAGCCGATTATCCCTGTCGTGAGAGACCACTCCTGCGGCAGGATGTGATGGCGGAGTTCAAGTGATATCCTTGTCTGCGATGCTGGCATGGTGTGCAACGTCTATGTTTTGCTCTGATGGGCTGAAGTGAAGAGCGAGCATGAGTAGATAAACGAAGGCAGAAAGATGGAGAGCAGTCAGGAACGGAACGAAATGCTGCATCAGGATGAGGGTGATCTCGATCAATTGAGCGTGCAGGAACGTGCGGCGCGACAGCAGGAGATACGCGAAAATGCAAAGCGTGTGTTGCGTGAGAGTGGGCTGGCGGAAATGTTGCAGAGTATCAATAAGAACTTGCTCAAAGGGCGGGGGCATTTTGAAGAATATGACTCGATGGTTCTGTTCAAATGGGGCACTGGCTATACTCGTCGCCATATCTGGGTAGAAGTTCGTGGAAATACGTTGCGCTTTCGTTTGATGCAGCACAGAACATGTCCACAAGAGGCTCCGCACTGCGATGGCGAATATCATACCTTTACCGCTCCAATGTGGGCAAACCGTCTGTTTTTGCAGGCAGAGCTGAAAAAATATTATGATAAGCCAGTTGCAGAGACTTCATCGGATTGATGTGAGTGTGGAGAGCATAGGTTTCAGTGTAGGCAACGCCTTCGACTCAGAAGGGTTCGAGCGTAAAGGTTTGGATTATGCCGGCTGTGTGAATAAAGCGTTGAATGGCCCGATAGGTAGGGTCTGCGAAGAAATCTTCACGGTCCATGTCGTTTGCCCAGCTTAGTAGGTTGAGAAATGTAGAGCCTTGTCGGTAGGGTGATTCAGAAGGTTCGGATGTTTTGGCGGATGGTGGTGTGTGCGTGAGCGTGCTGTGTTCATGTATGCCACGCGCCAGGAAGGCAAAGGCCAGTAGGGGATATGCCGCTTGACGGCGCATGCCTTCGAGCCAGCCCTGATGTACACGCTCTATTTGTTCTGGGCGAATATGTGCAAGATGGATGGTGGCTTGTGTTGGTATGGCTGTAGGTCGGCTATAGCCCCAGAGATAGGTCATCAACCATTGCTCTGGTGAGGCTGTAAGCAGTTCGGTCGCAGAGCTGAGGAGCAGATTTTTAGGACTATAACGTTCCTGGGCTAATTGCCAACTCTCTTCGCTGTCCCAGGTTGTTAGAATGACAAAATAGGCATTTTCCCCACGTCCGCGATAAAAATTCGCCTTGATAAGTCCCTGGGTATTGCGAACGGTATCAGCGATGAGGCGAAGACGGGCTACAACATCCATTTCGCGTTGCGGGTTTGTCTGCACCAGTGTGACAATGACTAATTCCATAGTTCCTCTTCCATCAAAAAAATGGTTGTTTCCCACCTCTATTGTCCTTCACGCATAGCGATTGTGTCAATACTCTCTCATAATAGTGATATGATAGTGTGAGCGAGGCTGAGAGATATGTTTTGAGGATAACTGACTGATGGATAGTTCCAAACTGAGTGAATTTGCGCTGATTGCGCGTTTGACACATGCACTGCCACAGGGACCAGGGGTTGTGATGGGGGTCGGCGATGATTGTACCATTTTAGACTTGGGGGGAGAACAGTTGCTGTTAGCAACGTGCGATAGCCAGGTGGAGGGTGTGCATTTTCTCTTACAGGGGGCACAGACACGCCCAGAACTGATTGGGTGCAAGGCTCTGGCTGTTAACTTAAGTGACATTGCTGCCATGGGGGGTGAACCACGCTTTGTTCTTATTTCGTTGATTCTGCCCCCGCACTTGGAGACAGCGGTCATTGAGCAACTCTACGAGGGTCTGCGCCAGGAAGCAGTGCGTTATGGGACGAGCATTGTTGGTGGCAATATTGCGGGCAGTGGCGTAGGACATCAATTGGTCATAGATATCACGTTGCTGGGTACGGTGGAGCGGGGGCATGTTATCACCCGTGCAGGGGCAAAAACAGGCGATGTTTTATGTATGACCGGAACTGTGGGGGACGCGGCTGCTGGTTTGCATACGTTGCTTTATCCACAGCTCGCCTATCCAGAAGAGGCATGTCAGGCTGTACGTGCGCGTTGTTTGACACCACAGGCGCGTGTGCGTGAGGGGCGTCTTTTGGGGCAATTGGGGCCAGAGGTTGTTACCGCAATGCTTGATATAAGTGATGGGTTGAGTGGAGATGTACAGCATCTGTGTGAGCAGAGTGGAGTGGGTATTGCTATTGCGCTTGCGCAGTTACCTGTATCACCTGCTTTGCTGGCAATGGCCCGCTGTGTGGCGCGTGACCCGTTGGATTGGGCATTGCATGGGGGAGAAGACTACGAGCTGCTTTTCACGGTTGCCCCTGAGCATGTGGCACGGGTGCGCCAGATGATACAGGTGCAGACAGGGACTCCTGTGACGGTGATTGGCATGGTCTGTGCGGCTGAAGAGGGTCGCTATGTGACGTATGCCGATGGCAGAAGAGAGCCATTGATCGCACGGAGTTGGGATCATCTTGCAGCCGATGCAGACACCTAAGATGAGAGATTACTGCAAGGCTCTATGCGATTGTGGAAACCTGCAAAAGCATAGAGCCTGTGAGGAGCAGCGTTAGCCGACAATTTGAATACTGCCATCGTTCTGTAAGCCGAGGATGACAGGAAGAGCTTTGGTGCTGGTGATAACGACGCCGTCTTTGGTGCGCAATGAGATTGGGCAACTGACCCCATCAAACTGTTCAGCAAGAATGTGTGTCACAAGGTGCGCTGTAGAAGGAAAATCGCTTACTGTTTTGATCGGACCGATAGCTTGCGTAATCATTTCGATGCCATCACCGAAAAATAATGCTCCTTGATCGAGTGCGGCAGCCCCACTACAAAAACTCCCAGGGCGGGCGAATGATGTACAAAAACTGGCATAGAATTGTTTTTGCCAGGGCGTGTTATTGGGTGGACGAGCTGCTGACGAGATTGAGACGAAGATGCGTGGTAGCGTTAACTGTTGCTGCCGTGACCACTGAACGAGTTCTTGCAGAGCAGAGGGTTGCACGAATTCGCCACCAATCATTAAGATCGGTTGCTGATTCTGTGGCAAGCGGGCAATCGCTTGGGCGAGTGTAATCACATCATTTGTGAGCAATGGTGCAAAGATCAGTTCAGGGCGTGGTTTAGCCTGTAATGCATCATTTAGCCCTGCGAGCAAAATGGCACGCGGAGCCTGTGGTCTGCCATCCGGGCTAAGCAGGCCACTGGCAACCGCAGTTTCTTGTGCCACCAGACGGGTATGCGGATAACTGGCGAAATTCTGAATAAAACCTTGCGCCGAATCTGTTGATGATGGGTTACTGGGATCATAGAAAATAGCGGCGTTATGAACTTGCAGTTGGTTGTAGGCATATTGTGCGCCAAGCTGGCTCTGGCGGGCGTCATCGGGTGAGAAGCGAATAAAAGCAAAGCCAGGGGCGCAGTGGCGATAAAGAGACGTTTGCTGTAATAGGTCAACGATGAATAAGCCCGTGGCAGTTGGAACGAGCAGCGGCACGCCTGCTTGGCAAAGCAAAGGAAGAACAACGCGGGTTAAACTGCTAGGGCCGAAGCCTAGTACAGCCTGTAAAGGATGAATGCCTTGTGCGAGTAGACCAATGTTTTGCAAAGGTGTACTGGCGGTCATTGTTGAGATGGTGTTGGCGATCTGAAGTGCGCCCTGTTCCTCTCCTGCCGTATTGGCGAGTACGAGATAGAGCAATGGTGCATCGGCTGTTTGCATCTGTGCATTGTTATAACTCTGTTGCCCGATAAATGCGCCGATTAACTCTTGTGTGTAGGCGGCATATAAAATATGGCGGTCTGTGCCCCCTTGAGGATCAGCATTGCCGGGACCACTATCGAAACTGACGATTACAATGCCATAAGGACGCCCAGATTGGCGGACGCGCAAATCCTCGCGGTATATGGCGGCTTCTGCTCCGTTACAACCGCTGGTGTCGTTCAGAGGGGCAGCCATGGCGGCTGTGAGCAACGAGTCTGCTTGTTGGGCTGTCCCATTTTGCATTGCCTGACTGGCGGCGCGCTTGAAGCGGTAACTGTTGGCATTACAGGCATCGTAAATCTTCAGGCCATCGCTCAGACCAATGCCATCCGGTGTTGGAATAAGGTGGGTAGTGGTGATAGGGTGCGTGCGCCCATACTCCCATTGATAACCTAGATAAGTGCTGAAGGAAGCAATCAGAAGCAGGAGCATCAATGTGCCATAAGAAAGTGCTTTTGGCGAAATGGGAACTTGCCCGGTACGGAAGAAACCAGATATCTCCCATCCAATTGCGCTGAATGGGTCGCGAATGGGGCGACGACGATATTTGCGGGTCTCTTTGGCCTCTTGTCGAAAGAGGTCAAGCAAGACAAGGCAGCCGGACTCGCAGGCCAAAAGATGTTCTTGCATGTCAGGATAGAGCTGCACAACGTTCTGACCACTGTCCATTGCTTCTGCATATTCGGGCAACAATTGCCGACATTGCTGGCAATTCAGCGATGGTGTAGTAGCGGTATCTGCTCGGTGCAATTGTGCTTGTGTCGCGAGCGCAGTGGTAGTGGCATCCGCGTTGACGAGAGGAGCCACGTGCGCCTTTGAACGCGCCATCTCCGGTGCAAGGGGAGATGATGGAGAAGCTATAAAAACATTATCTGCATCGGAAAAAGCAGGTGGGTCTTGCACAAGTGTCTGTGTTGTGCCGTTAAGCGGAGTTGTTTCAGCGACGCGGCGCAACCGCTTTTTTTTGCGCGTTCCTGAGCTGGAAGCATTGGCCTGGACACAGCGCGCACAGGTGGCGATGTGTTGCTGTGCCGCTTCCACCGCCTCTTCTGGTACGGCGTCAGGGTCTACGGCATACTCAGCCAGCACGGATGCAGCAAACGCACACGCGGGCGGTAATCGTTCTTCCGTTACCATAGAAACCTCATTATCAAGATAATACGCCAGTGATGTTACTGACGTGCAAAAGAACGGAGAGCAAACGTAATTTGTTGCTCTAACGTCATCTCCTGATCCTGGGGAATCTTAGCGAGTGCAGCATGTGCCTCTGCCTGCGAGTAGCCCAAACCTATTAAGGCTTCCAGTACCTCTGTCTGCACCTTGTCTGTTGTGCCAGTTGCCAAGCTGGTCGCGCCCCCCAATGCTGCGAGTGAGGGAAGTTTTCCTTTTAGCTCAAGAATCAAGCGGGCCGCCAAGCGTTTCCCTACGCCTGGAGCTAGTGCTAAACGTTGCTGATTTTCGTCAGCGATGGCTTTGTATAAGGTTGGTGCATCCATAACTGAAAGCAGCGCAAGGGCTACTTTTGGGCCAACACCACTTACTGCAATGAGTTGTTCAAAGGCGTTGCGATCTTCTGCGCTGTAAAAGCCATAAAGGGCAATGCCGTCCTCACGCATATGAAAGTGTGTGTAGAGTGAAACCTCCATCCCCGTTTCGGTCAGGCGACTAAGTGTAGAAGAGGGAGCAAAGACACGTATACTAAACCCTCCAACGCGCACAATGACTTGGTCCCCTCGACATGCTTCCAGGGTGCCATGAATACTCGTAATCATTTTGCCAGACCTTCCCTCTTCTATTCGCTATTTGCAGAAACGCCCATCCAAGAAAGCAGTAACTTTGTGTGCCTTTTCTAGGAGATGTGGTTAGAGCTTCTTCATGCTCTTCATCCAATAGAGGCAGAGCATGAAGAAGCCGGGGCGACGGCTAACTTCCCAGCTAGAGATTGGAGAAGTGATAGGTATACTGTGCGGTGTTCAGATGGCAAATGGCGATAGCCGCGGCATCAGCGGCGTCGTCGGGCTTAGGAATGCTTGTCAAGCCAAGTAGGATGCGGACCATTTCTCCGACCTGTTCTTTGCCAGCAGCACCATAGCCAGTCACGGCCAGCTTCACTTGTTTTGGTGTATATTCAGCGATGGCAAGGTCATGATTTGCCAGGGCAAGCATTGCTACGCCACGTGCATGTCCGACCGTCATCGCAGTGCGAGCGTTCTTGGCAAAAAAGAGTTCTTCCATGGCTGCCTCTTGGGGGTGATGTGCCTTGATAACCTCGCCCAAACAGGTATAAATAATCTGGAGTCTTTGCGCCAATGGTATGCCCGCAGGGGTCGTGATGACATCACATATCTGCATTTTTAGTGTATTACCCTGTGCTATGATGACAGCGTAACCGACAATTGCGATGCCAGGATCGATGCCGAGGACAACACGGGGTTCGGCATGTGCGTGGTTGAAGGTATCATGCATCGGTGTGTTCCTCTGCTTTGCGCACGTAGCCCACTGTCAAGAAGGCACTCCCCCAACCCTGAGAACAAGTGTGGGTGGAGGGTGTGCATCTCTCAATGTGTGCTAGACCGCTCACTGTCGGTCCCTTTGCCAGCAGCCGGTATGTTTTAGCCTTCATAGGAAGCTGCGAAGGACTCTGGGAAGTCAGCATTGGTGTAGACGTTTTGCACATCATCCAGGTCTTCGAGCTTGTCAACCAGACGAAGCAGCTGGTGTGAGGCCTTTTCGTCGCTCAGGTCAACTCTGGTTTTGGCAACCAGCGTGCTTTCAGATTTTAACACGGCGTATTTTTTGGCTTCGAGTGCTTGACGAATGCGCTCAACATCTGTTGGGTCCGTATAAACGGTCAACACTTCGTCATCTGCGCTGGCGGGTTCAACGTCGTCCGCCCCCATATCGAGAACCTCAAGCGAGAGTTCGTCAGGGTCATGACCACGCAGGTCTACCTCAATCACGCCTTTGGCCTCAAAGAGCCAATCGACACACCCGTTTTCACCCATATTGCCGGCATTGCGGTTGAAGGCATTGCGCACTTCTGCCACGGTCCGGTTGCGGTTCTCAGTCAAAGTTTGTACAAGGATTGCAGTGCCCCCCGGGCCATAGCCCTCGTAAGTGATCTCTTCCAAGTTGTTCCCTTCAGCCCCACCGAGTGCGCGCTTAATATTGCGCTCAATGTTGTCCATTGGCATATTGGCGTCACGAGCGTGCTGAACTGCCATGCGCAGACGGAAATTCGCGTTGATGTCGCCACCCCCACCTTCTCGTACTGCTACAACTATCTCGCGTCCAAGTCGGGTGAAGAGTTGTCCCCGGCGAGCATCGTTAACGCCTTTGGAACGGCGAATCTGTGCCCATTTAGAATGGCCTGACATACAAATTGCTCCTCAGTCTTCTTGTAATATGTTGTTTGTCTAATAAATATCGATGTTGAATGGACCACTATTCTCAGGTATCTGGAATAGTGAGAAAGAACTTTTGCGCTATTGTAACACGAACGTGTGCAGAGCGTCGAGTGCTAATAGCGGCTCAGCCATGTTTCAATGGCGTGATTGCAAGCTTCTGGTTGCTCACGCATCACATAGTGGCCGGCATGAGGAATGATGTGCAACTCTGATCCTGCAATCTGTGTGTGTAGATAGTGGCTATACTTGGCAGGTGTCAGTTGGTCTTCACTGCCACAAATAATCAGTGTTGGCAGTGATATGTTATGGAGCCTTCCCATCACATCAAAGATGTTGCAAGCAGCCAGATCACGGTAAAGCATGATTGGTTTTGTGGGATTGTGTTCTTGTAGGAGGGCAGAAGGCATCGTTGCAGCATGTTCAGGAGCTACCGCCAACGCCGTTATTTCTTGTTGTGCCTGTTGTGGCATCTGGCGTGCGTTGTCGAGTAGTGTGGGGTGAACACGTAGGCGTGCGCCTGTGCCGATGAGAATCAGGCCTGCTAGCTCGTGTGGGTAGTCTAGTGCCATCGTCAAGGCAATTGCTCCGCCAAGTGAGTGTCCCGCGATGATAGGGCGGGTGAGTTGTAGTTCCTGCGTGATGATCTCGTGTACGGCATGAGCATAGTCTTGCACCGTGGCCGCATCTGGCAGGGTGTCGGTGCGTTGTCCATGTCCTGGTAGATCGAGCGCACGAGCGTGTGCAGCCCCAAAATATGCTGTTTGTAGACGCCAGATGTGCCCGCTATCGCCGGAGCCATGAATGAAAACAATGGTAGTACTCATCTGCAATGTTCTCCTGTGATGATTGTATGCGACGTTGCTAAATGCTGCAATGCATTCGGACCGATGTGTGCCATTTGTTACCAGCATATTACAACAAAAATGCGGTGTGCAACGTAAGTTATGGTAGGGAAAGGCAGGTGGTGTCTATGAAGACCGCGCGACAAGGCTTGGGACGAACAGGCGAACGTCTGGCGATGGAGCAGTTGGTGGCACATGGTTATCATGTCTTGGCATGCAATGTGCGTTGTCGCTATGGCGAGATTGATCTGGTGGCAGAAGAGGGACAAGACCTGGTGTTTATCGAGGTGAAGACACGGCGTGGTACTGCCTTTGGTCTGCCTGAGGAGGCAGTGACTACTACTAAGCAACGGAAACTCGTGCAACTCGCTCTGTATTACCTGGATCAACATGGCTGGGGTGAACGTTCCTGGCGTATTGATGTGGTTGCTGTACAATTGAGTGCCACAGGTAAATTAGAGGAAATTCGTATTCATCCGCATGCAGTAAGAGCAGATTATATGGCGGAATGACCGCCTATAGATAGATAATAGAAATAAAAATGTTGTTGGTGTTTATGACGAACCCAACCAGTATTTAGGGAGGCAGGCTATGAACGATTTTGTAGAGTCGGCGAAAAACTTTGTGAATTCTGCTGTCAGTCGTACGAGTTGGGAAGCACAAAAGCAATTGCGCGTGCGCAGCAAGCAGAGCGAGATTGATAAATTGATGGAGCAGCGCACTCAGTTGCTCAACGAATTGGCGCAAATAGCCATGCAGCTCTATCAGCAGGGTAAGCTCGTTGATCCGGGTCTTTCGCGTCTCTGTGCGAGTATGATGGAGCTTGACCATGATGTAAACAACCGCAATATGCAGATGCAGGAGATCAAGAAAGAGAACTATCCAGCTGATCAGTTTGCTCCTGCTCCGACTTCAAGCTATGCGCCGCCACCTGTCGTACCCTATACGCAACCTGTGCAACCGGGTATGCCGCCGACGGGAGCGGCTCCACAAGCGGGAGTACGTTGCCCCAACTGTGGCAATGAGCTACGCCCAGGTGCGCTCTATTGCCGTAGTTGTGGAGCAAAACTGCGTTAAAGTGGTAGCGTTTCCTTATACGCAGAGCTGTAAAAACCCGTAGGGACCGATGATCGTGTCACTACGGGTTTTTACAGCTCTGTACTCTTCATATCTTTGCGCGTGATTGTTAAGTAGCCAACGAAGCCAATAATCAAAATGGTCAGGATGACACTGATCAAGCCTGTCCCCAGTCCAATGCCACTGAGACTGGGCGGCTTGCCAAACCAGTCAGCAAACGAAGCTCCCAGTGGGCGTGTGAGGATGTAGGCGCACCAAAAGGTCAAAATCTCGTTAAGGCCGAGTGCGTAGCCAATGGCTGGTATGGCGATTAGTATGATGAAAAGCAGTCCCGATGAGAAATACCCCAGATGGAGGGTGCTGGCTGTCATATCCCCCGTCGCCGTACCCAGCGCAAATGTTGCCATGATGGCCGACCAGTAAAAGATTTCGCGGCGACGGGTAGAGATGCTATGAATAGACAAGGTTTTCTCGCTCATATACCAAACGATGAAGATGGCGGCAAGCGTGATTGCAAAGAACACGGTTGATACGAGATAGGGGACTCCAAGCACCACGTGGACCACATCGGCAGCCATCGTGCCGAAGATGGCAACCATCATTGCGGCTAACCAGTAGATCCATGCTATATAGCGACGGACTGAGAATTGAAGGGCTAGCGCAATAACAAGGCCAAGACCACCAAGGGCGACCGCTATTTTGGGGTCGAACTGATGGACAAGATAGTCGGAGGTTGTTTCGCCCATCGCGGTTGTTAATAACTTAATAATCCAGAAATAGACAGTAATCTCTGGAACTTTTTTTATGGCCTGTATCACACGAGAGGGAGATTGGGCTGTTTCGCTAAGAGGAGCGGCGTTGGTGTCCAGTTGATATCTTGTTATAGGGTTACGCATAAGTTATATATCCCTTTGGTAATAAAACACTAGCACTCTGTAACTAGAATGAAATGCTGTTACGCGTGCTAGTATCTAGATAAAAGTATGTCCGTTTTTCTGCGCATGTGGCCTACCAGTCCAAAGGCAAGCCAATGTAGTTTTCGGCGAGGCTTATCGCGGCGGCACGAGAGCGAACCGTATAGTCGAGCTGTGCGCGCTGCATGCGTTGCTGGAATGGATCATCATCAGGGAAGCGGTGGAGCATTGAGGTCATCCACCAGGAAAAATGTTCTGCGCGCCACACACGTCGTAAGCATGTCGCGGAGTATGCCTCTAAAAGATCATTGCGTTGTTTTTGGTAGAAGGCGGTAAGGGCGTGCGCCAGGTGTCGAACATCGGCGACCGCCAGATTGAGTCCTTTAGCTCCAGTAGGTGGGACGATGTGGGCCGCGTCGCCCGCGAGAAACAATCTGCCATATTGCATCGGTTCGATCACAAAGCTGCGCATTGCCAGAATGCTTTTCTGGATGATCGGCCCAATGCGTAGTTGCCAGGGGTCGATGGTTGTTAGACGCGCTTGAAGCTCTTCAAGGATCATCTCATCGGACCAACGAGCAATGTGATCGTGCGGGTCGCACTGAATATACATGCGCTGCAATTCTGGTGAGCGCGTGCTGACCAGCGAGAAACCACGTTCGGAATAGGCGTAGATCAATTCGTCGGCGGAGGGCGGAGCCTGCATCAAGATGCCCAGCCAGCCAAAAGGATAGGAACGTGTAAATATGGTGCTAATAGACTGTGGTAAGGCAGTGCGTGACACCCCGTGAAAGCCATCACAGCCCGCGATGAAATCGCACTGCAATTCTACTGTTTCATGCTCGTGCGTATAGTGGATGCGAGGCTGAGAAGAATTGACATCAAATAGCTGCGCATGCTCCACATTAAAGAGAAGCTCTCCTCCCTGTCCAAGACGTGCCGCGACTAGGTCTTTTAGCACTTCATGCTGCGGATAGAGCGTGATGGCATGTCCATTTGTTAATTCGGTAAGGGGGATGCGATGTCCCACGCCATCAAAGCGCAGTTCGATGCCGTGATGCACTGACCCTTCACGCTGCATCCGCTCACCCAAGCCCATTTCTATGAGTAGATCAACCGTGCCCTGCTCAAGCACACCTGCACGGATGGTCGCTTCAACATCTTTTCTGCTGCGTTTTTCAAGGACTATCGAATCAATGCCTTCTCTGGCTAAAAGCAGTGCGAGCAGTAAGCCAGCGGGTCCGGCCCCGATAATTCCTACCTGTGTTCGTTTGTTCATCTTTTATTCCATCTCCTTGAAATAGCAACAATGCATCTGCTCAAAAATATTGTAGACTATCGGCAGAGGGATGGCAACCGCTGTGAGTGTATCACTGTGATAGCGTTGTGCCTTTGTTGCTTCTTCGTGAGACCAATTATTGACAGCACTCAGGCTTGGCGTATACTGGATAATATCAAGGAGGTACTATGCCGAGAGTAAAAGCCAACAATATCATGATGTATTACGAGATTCACGGTGAAGGTGTGCCAATAGTTTTGATTGCGGGACTAAACAGCGATCATACCTTGTATCGAGGAATAGTACCTTCTCTCTCGGCAAAATATCAGGTCATCGTGTTCGATAATCGTGGCGTGGGGCGAACTGATAAGCCTGATATTCCCTATACTATTGAAATGATGGCTGACGATACAGCTGAGCTGTTGAATGTACTGGGCATCAAGCAGGCACATATACTTGGCACGTCTCTGGGTGGCCGTATCGCTGCTGCTCTGGTGCTTCAGCATCCAAATTGTGCCAGAAGTCTGATACTTGTTTCAACAATTGTGAAAAGTCTGAGGGGAACACCGATGACTTGGGCGCGTCTCCGCGTCAGCCTCATGCTGAAATTGCCGATGGTGAGAGGGTCAAATCCGTATTATGCCGTTATGAGGCAGCGTGAGGCAGGATTAGTCTATGACTGTATGGACCGACTCAACGAGATTCACGTGCCAACTCTTATCCTGCACGGACAAAAAGACAAAACTGCTCCTTATCCTCTAGCTAAAGCAATGCATGCCGGAATACAAGGTTCGCACATGCAAACCTTTGATGGCGGTCATTTATTTTTTATTGTGAGACAGAAGCAATTTATTGAAGCAATCACAGATTTTCTGATGCTGTAGCAAAAAACGTAGTAGTCTGTCAAGCGTCATGCGATACGTTTTGTGAACAGACGGGCAACCGCATCGGGTGGAGGGCAGGGCGTGATAAATCACGCCCCTACAATGATACAATGCATGTTTTACCTGTTATCATTGTAGTGGCGTGATTTATCACGCCCAATACGCTTTTTCTCATGCACACACTGGCTCTCATGGATAGGTATGCAATGAAGTTTGACAAAGCAGCTGGGACCGATTCACCGCGTCCGTGCCCATGAGCCAATGATGTTCACTTTTCTCTGGCACGGTGGATTGAGTAGGGCATGCTCGGTGCTTGGGCACGGCGGACGCGATGATGCTCTTTAAAAAATTAATCCAGATATGGTGAACGGGTTC
>VFSW01000307.1_pt1 | contig 69743 bp, 57 predicted proteins | sample 5358111 | NCBI WGS metagenome assembly VFSW01 (sample SAMN11554181, study PRJNA540505) | mine drainage metagenome | isolation source: sediment from site ElyBrook_90M | place: USA: Ely Copper Mine, Vershire, VT | collected 2017
GTCGGTGCCAGCTGACTTTCGTTGGTCAGCCATGCTCTGTCGGTCAACACCTAGCTCATTTTGCTGCAAAGCTGGGCTCAACTGTGTTCGAGGGTCAGAGTCAAGTCGTCGTCATACCAACCGGAGGAGTGGATCACCCAGAGAAGTATATCAGCCTGGCTATCTTTGAACGTGTTGTCGGTAAACCACTACGGGCGCTAATGATCCGTGACAGAGATGGGTTACCAGATGGATTGGTTCAAGAAATTCGTGACTTTGCAACTAGCCAGAAGCGCCAAGTCGTTTGCTTGAGCAAAACTCACATCGAAAACTTTTTGTTGCAGCCGACAGTAATCTGGCGCGTGATCTGCGATGAACTCGCACAGCGAAGTGTACAAGAACAGAATTTACCTACCAAAGAGCAAATCGAAAAAGAAATTGATCAGATAGTGAATGTCCTCCGTGACCAAACGTTCGACAGTATTGCTGCCCAAATCAACAAGCATTATGCGGCATATCACGACAAGCATCTTGATCCCCCCGTGTTGAATCAAATGGCGCGGACCTTCTTGGAAGACAACTGGAAAACATTTGAAGGGAGGATTTCCATTGTACTAGGCAAAGAAGCGCTCAAAAGGATTCGTCAAAGAGTGAGTGAAGTGTGGGCTGTCTCATTCTCAAACGTTCGACTCGCTGAAGCCATGACCGTTGAAGAAATAGACCCGGAGATCAAGAAGATTATTGACATGCTACAGGCATTGTAAATGGAAAACCAATCCGGAGGCTCTTTGCCTGGCTATTGAACACTTGTTTGACGCGCGCGCGATTCCATTGTAGAATATCCCCGTAGAACAAATGTCCCAAGAGGCGTTCAATGCCAGCTAAAACCAAAACGCACAGCAAGTGGACCTGCCAGCAATGCGGCTTTGTCTCGACCAAATCCTACGGACGCTGCCCGGAATGCGGCGAGTGGAATAGCATGGTCGAGACGATCGAGACGCGCGAGACCGCTGCCGCGTCGTCGCTTGCCGCGCTCGCGCCGCGCAGCCAGCCGCAAAAAATCTCCGATGTCGTCACCGAGGGCTTTCAGCGCATTCCCGTGCCGATGCCGGAACTCGCGCGCGTGCTCGGCGGTGGCATCGTGCCGGGATCGCTCGTGTTGATCGGCGGTGAGCCGGGGATAGGAAAGTCGACATTGCTATTGCAAATGGCGGCGACGCTCGCGCAATCGAGCGGCACGGTGCTCTACATCTCCGGCGAAGAGTCGGTGCAGCAGATGAAGATGCGCGCGGAGCGATTGGCATTGAAACCCGACGCGCTGTACCTCTTAACCGAAACCAACCTCGAAGAGATCATCGCGCACATCGAGCGGCTCCATCCCAAGATCGTCGTCGTCGATTCGGTGCAGACGGTCTACCTCGAAGAGCTGAGCAGCGCGGCAGGCAGCATCTCGCAAGTACGTGAATCCGCGGCGCGGCTGACGCGCGTCGCCAAAGAAACCGGCGTCGCGATCTTCCTCGTCGGTCACGTGACCAAGTCCGGCGCGATCGCCGGTCCGCGCGTGCTGGAGCACATCGTCGATACGGTGCTCTACTTGGAAGGCGAGCGCTTTCACGCGTACCGCCTGCTCCGCTCGGTCAAGAACCGCTTCGGCGCGACGAGCGAGGTCGGCGTATTTGAAATGACGCAGGAAGGCATGGTCGAGGTCGATAACCCATCCAGCGCGTTTCTCGCCGAGCGCGCGCCGAACGCGGCGGGCAGCGCGATCGCGGTGACGATGGAAGGCACGCGCCCACTCCTTGTCGAAGTCCAAGCGCTGACAAACTCGACCGCGTTCGCGCTGCCGCGCCGCACCGCGAACGGTTTCGATATGGGACGCTTGCTGCTGCTCACTGCGGTGTTGTCGCAGCGCGTCGGGCTGAAGTTGTCGATGCAAGACGTATTCGTCAACGTGGTCGGTGGATTGAAAATCGCGGAACCCGCCGCCGACTTGACGGTCGCGCTTGCGATCGCATCGTCCTTCCGCAATCAGCCGGTCGCCGAAGACCTGGTCGTGATCGGCGAAGTCGGCTTGAGCGGCGAGTTGCGTACGGTCGCGCAGGCGCAGCGGCGTTTGATCGAAGCCGCGCGGCTTGGGTTCAAGCGCGCGGTCGTGCCGCACACGCTCGCGCGGCTGAAGGACAAGCCGGACGGCATCGAGTTGATCGGCGCGCGGACGCTGGCGCAGGCGATGGAGTTTGCGCTGGTCAGATGACCGTGTTCAGTATCCAGTATTCAGTAAACAGATGTCAGTTTGAATACTGATTACGGATCACTGATTACTGAAAACCGGAAACGCGTCGTTGACATTTGCAATGTCCTGTGCTAAGATGTGGCTGTTCGATACGGAATCATCCAAATCTATCATCCCTGGTCGCCCAACTGCATAATCGTGTTACCGAACTTGCCCGGAGACTCAACTAACTGAACTGCACTTTTTTTCGCAGCGGTGACGCTGCCGCAAGATTTTCAGCTATCTTTTGATTTTTCCTTGTTGAGTGTACCTCGGGCGGTGCACTCTTTTTTTGCGGACGGGCGCCAGGAGGAGGCATTGATGACGATCGAGTTTCTCCTCCGTCTTATCGGAATGGTGGTCTTTTCGGCGCTGGGATGGCGGATCGGCGACGCGTTGGGCGCCGGCGCAGAGAACCAGATCCGTTACGTGATCGTGCTCGCGCTCGCCGGTGCCGCGCTCGGGCTGCTGATTACTCCGTGGGTCACGATTCGCCCGTACCTCTGGGCGCGTAAAACGATCCGCCAGATTCCGGCGCAACAACTCCTCGCCGCGACCATTGGCTTGATCATCGGCTTGATTATTGCCGCGCTAACGTCGTTCCCCTTGTCGCTGCTGCCGGAACCGTGGCGCTCGGTGCTCCCCTTCGTCTCCCTCGTCCTCTTCGGCTATCTGGGCGCGTGGATCATGGTGATGCGCGAGCGCGACATCTTTGCGATCTTCGGCGGACGCTTCGCGCGTGAAGGCGCGGCGCGCGGCGCGCCGACGGACAAGGCAGTACTGCTCGACACGAGCGTCATCATCGACGGACGCATTGCAGACATTTCGCACACCGGCTTTATCGACGGCACGATGATGATTCCGCGTTTCGTACTGGCGGAACTACAGCACATTGCCGATTCGCCCGACGCGCTGCGGCGCAACCGCGGGCGGCGCGGGTTGGACATTTTGAACAAGCTGCAAAAAGAATCGATCGTGCCGATCCGTATCACCGATCTCGACGTAGAAGACGTGCACGAGGTCGACGATAAGCTCGTACGGCTGGCGAAGAACTTGCACTACGCCGTCGTCACGAACGATTACAACCTCAACCGCGTCGCGGAGCTGCAAGGCGTGCGCGTGCTGAACATCAACGAACTGGCGAACGCCGTGCGCGCGGTCGTCCTGCCCGGCGAGAGTATGAAGGTTCGCGTGGTCCAGGAAGGCAAAGAAATGGGGCAAGGCGTCGCCTACCTCGACGATGGAACGATGGTAGTGGTCGACAACGGACGCAAGTTTCTCGGCAACACGATCGACGTCGTCGTCACGCGAATGCTCCAAACGAACCAGGGGCGGATGATCTTTGCCGCGCCGATGGAAGAAAAAAAGTAGCAGGACAAAGCTATGCCGCTCAAACTCTATAACACGCTCACGCGTCAGAAAGAAGAGTTCATTCCCCATACGCCGAACCGCGTGGCGATGTACGTCTGTGGTCCCAATCTTTATGACCCGATTCACGTCGGGCACGCCTTCTCGTACATCATCTTCGATACGGTCAAGCGCTATCTAACATTCCGCGGCTATCAAGTCCGCCACGTCCAGAACTTTACCGACATCGAAGACCGCATCATCGCCAAAGCGCAAAAGGAAAACACGACGATTCAGGCGCTGGCGCAGACGTACATCGATCGTTTTATGAACGAGATGGACGCGCTCAATATCCAGCGCGCCGACGCATACCCGCGCGCGACCGGCGTGATTCCGACGATCATCGAAATCGTGCAAGGGCTGATCGATAAGGGTTTCGCGTACGCGGTCGAAGGCGACGTGTACTTTCGCGTGCGCCAAGACCCAGACTATGGCAAACTGTCGCACCGCTCGCTCGACGATATGGAAGCCGGCGCGCGCATCGAGGTGGACGAGCGCAAGGAAGACCCGATGGATTTCGCGCTGTGGAAAGCCGCTAAGCCGGGCGAGCCGTCCTGGGACAGTCCCTGGGGCAAGGGTCGTCCGGGCTGGCACATTGAATGTTCCGCGATGAACCTTGCCGCGCATGGTCCGCAGATCGATATTCACGGCGGCGGGCAAGATGTGATCTTTCCGCATCACGAAAACGAGATCGCGCAGTCGGAATCGTTCACCGGCAAAGAGCCATTCGCCAAGTACTGGATGCACAACGCGCTGCTGCGTCTTGCCGGCGATACATCGGCGGAAGATAAAATGTCCCGGCATGTCGGCAACACGCTCTGGGTGAAGGACGCGCTGGCGCGCCACTCGGCGGACGCGATCCGACTGTACCTGTTGTCGACGCACTACCGCACGCCGCTGGCATGGACGGACGACGATGTCGATGCCGCCGCGCGCGGCTTGGAGCGTCTGCGCGCCGCAGTTGCCCCTGCCGCGGCTCCTCCCCCGTCGTCAAAAACCAACGACAAGAGTGGGGAGAACACACTAGCGAAAATCGCCAGCGAGGCGCGCGGAAAATTCATCACCGCGATGGACGACGATTTTGGTACGCCGCAAGCCGTTGCCGCGCTGTACGATCTGGCGCGCGAGATCAATCGCGCGCGCGGCGACGGCGCGTCGGCAGAAATGCTCGCGCCGGCGCAAGCCGCGCTGCGCGAACTCGCCGGCGTACTGGGACTGACGCTGCAAGAACCGGCGTCGGAAAAGATGGCTGCCGCGCCGTTCATCGAACTGCTGATCGCGATTCGCAAAGACCTGCGCGCCGCCAAGCAGTTTGCGCTGTCCGACAAGATTCGCGACGAACTCGCCAAACTCGGCGTGACGCTGGAAGACGGAGCGCAGGGAACGAAGTGGAAGTCGACTTGAGAAGGAGATGAGCAACCATGCGCGCCACAAAAGGACTCTCGGTTGAGCAACTTGCAAAAGCACTATCTCATCTTTCGCCATCTGAGTCCAAATCACTGTTAGAACTCTTAGACAAGGAGAATTTGAAGAAACGACTTGCGCTGGCGCGACGGCAAGCCGCCAAAGGCAAGGTCGTGAGCGAGCAAGCACTCTTCAAGGGCTTGCGGTGATTTACGAGCTGATTATTCCCGACGCCGTTGCGAAAGACTTGAAACATCTCGACCACCCCGTTCAGCGTGAATTGCGTGACGAACATTTCCCGCGTCTGAAACAAAACCCGCGTTGTGGTGAGCCGCTGCGCGGCGGATTGAAAGGCATTTGGAGTTACCATTTCAAGTACCGCTCAACTCAATATCGAATCGCTTACGAGATTCTAGACAAGGACAAGGCGATCTTGTTGGTGATGGTTGGCAAGCGTGGGGATTTCTATGAAGCATTGATGCGGCGCTTGGGACTCTGGTAGATGCCGGACTATCTCTACGGTCGTCATGCGATTCTCGAAGCACTGCGCGCGCAACGCCGAATCGAAGAAATCCTGATCGCACGCGGCGTACACAGCCGCGGCGCGTTGAGCGAGGTCATTACGCTGGCGAAGAACGCCGGCGTGTCGGTACACGGCGTCTCGCGCGACGAGTTGGACCGCATGGCGCATAATCATCAGGGCATCGTCGCACGAATTCCGGATTTTGAGTACGCCCAAGTCGAGGATTTGCTGGCGGTCGCGCGCGAGCGCGGCGAGCCAGCATTTCTGTTGCTGCTCGATTCCGTGCAAGACCCGCAGAATTTCGGAACGCTGCTGCGGACCGCGGAAGCCGTCGGCGTCCACGGCGTCGTCATCGCCGAGCGGCGCGCGGTCGGCGTGACGCCGGCAGTCGTCAAGGCGTCGGCGGGCGCGGTGCATCATCTGAAAATCGCGCGCGTGACGAACCTCGCGCGTACAATTGAGCAACTCAAGCGCGCGAATGTTTGGGTGATCGGCATTGAGAACGCACCGGAGGCGCAGGATTTTTCGCGCGCCGATTTCAAGATTCCGCTCGCGCTCGCGCTGGGCAGCGAAGGCGAGGGCTTGGGTCGGCTCGTGCGCGAGAAATGCGATTTCCTCGTGCGATTGCCGATGTGGGGCAAGGTGAGTTCGCTCAACGTCGCGGTCGCTGGATCGATCGTCTTGTACGCGGCAAAGCTGCAGCGCCCCGCATCTCATACGTAATTCTTACAATCCGTTTTTGACGAAGCACTCCCCACGTGCTATAATCGTCGCACCTGCAATGGTTCCAACCCCGCGCGTTTCAATCGTCATTCCCACTCATAATGGAGCCGCAACGCTCGCGGCGTGTTTGGAGTCTCTGCAAGCGTCTACACTCGCACCCGACGAAATCATCGTCGTCGACGACGCGTCGACGGACGCTACCGCGCAGACGGCGGCGCGTTTCGGCTGCCGCGTGATTCGGCTCGACGAAAACGTCGGCGCGGCGCGCGCCAAGAACCGCGGCGCGGCAGAAGCCGCTGGCGATATTCTCTTCTTCACCGACGACGACGTCATCGTGGCACGCGAGTCGCTGGCGCGGATCGCCGAAGAGTTCGCCGATGCGCGAGTCGCCGGCGTCGTCGGTCTGCTCGACGCGAAGATTCCATTCGACGATTTCGCGAGCAACTTTAAAAACCTATGGATGCGTTTCACGTACGAGCGACTGCCGCGCGAACGCATCGGCGTCTTTTACACCAGCATCGCCGCGATGCGCCGCGAGACATTTCTGCAGCTCGGCGGCTTTGACGAGAACTATCGCGGCGCGAGCATCGCCGAAGACACCGAGTTCGGACAGCGCGCGTGGGGCATGGGATGCTGGCTGCGACTCGATCCGCGCGTGACGGCGACGCACCGCAAGCATTACACGCTGCGCCTAGTCCTGGTGACCGATTACTTGCGGGCGCGCGCGCTCGTGCTGATGCGATTGCGCAAGCGCGGGCAGCCCTTCTTCACGAGCGTACCGTGGTTCTACCAACTCGCCGTGCCGACGATTTTCGCCACGCTCGTGTGCCTCGCGCTCGCCGTGATCGCACCGATTCTTCTCGTGGCAAGCGCAATCTTACTTTTTGCTTTTTACTTTTTATTTTTGACCTGGCTTACCTATCTCGCGCGCGAGCGCGGCGCGCGGTTTGCGCTCGTTGCCGCGCTGTTCCAGCCGGTGGATGTGCTCGCGGTGGGCGCGGGGATGCTAGCGGCAGCGGCAGGGTTTGCGCGAGGGAGAAGTTACTGATGAGTTCGCCATTTCCCGGCATGGATCCTTATCTCGAAGGCGAGATGTTCCAGGAGTTCCACGACACGTTGGCAAACGAGATTCGCGCTCAGTTGTTGCCGCGTCTCAAGCCCAAGTACGTTGCGCTGCTGGCGAAACGCTACTCGTTCGAACATCCCGAGCTGCACAGCACGGCGACGATTTATCCAGACGTTCACGTCGCCAAGCAAACCCGCGTGGCGTACGCGACCGTGCGGGACGTTGAGCATCCAACCATTGAACTGGAAAACCCGTTGCCGGAACCGGTACCCTACCTCGCGGTCGAGATTCGCGATGTGGCGGAGCGGCGCTTGGTGACGGCAATTGAGATTCTATCGCCGGTGAACAAGCGCGGCAAGGGCGCGCGCGAGTACAACGAAAAACGCCTGGAAGTTCTGGAGACCGAAACGCATCTGCTCGAAATCGATTTGCTCCGCCAGGGCGAACGCATTGCGCTGGTGGGCGAATTGCCGCGCGCGCCGTATTTCGTGTTCCTGAGCCGCTGGACGCGCCGACCCAAGACGGAAATCTATCCGATCCAACTGCGCGCGCGGCTGCCGGTGGTTCCCATCCCGCTTCTGCCGCCCGATCCGGATGTACCGCTCGATCTGCAAGCCACGCTGGACGCCTGCTTTGAGCTGGTTGGTTACGAGCGCCTGCTGGATTACACCCAGCCGCTCGCGGACTTGAGCGCGGAAGACGCGACATGGATCGCTGAGACGCTGCACGCCGCAAATCTGAAATCGAAAATCTGAAATCGAAAATCCTCCGGGCGAAATTCCCGGCATCATAGCACGTTCACGAAGGAGCAAGACCATGTCCCTAATGAACTATATGAAGTTCGCGCCGCGCATCCTCTACAAGAAAGGCGCGTCGCCGCTGTACTTTGTCCTCTTCATCACCAAGAACTGCAACGCGCGCTGCGGACACTGCCTCCTCGGCTCGCACGAACGCCACACCGGCGAACTGACGATCGATGAAATCGAAAAGGTCAGCGCGTCGATGAACGATATGATCTTTTTCACGCCGACCGGCGGCGAGCCGTTCCTCCGCAAGGACTTGCCGGAGATCGTCAAGATTTTCCACAAGAACAACCACGCGCCCAACGTCGGCATTCCGACGAACGGCTCGCTCACCAGCCGCGTCGTCGACGGCGCGCGCGAAATGCTCGATGCGTGCCCGGATATGGACTTGCACATCGACATTTCGATTGACGGCGTAGAGGAAGACCATGACAAGTTCCGCGGGTTCAAGGGCTTGTTCGACCGCGCGATTCGCACCTACCGCGAACTGCGCGTGCTCGAAAAACATTATCCCAACTTTTCCGCGTGCATCCAGATCGCGGTCAGCAAGTACAACCACGAAAAACTCGACGAGATTTACGATTACCTCCGCACCTACGTCGGCGTCAATACTGTCTTCACGTTGCTGCTGCGCGGCGGACCAAAAGACCCGGCGGCAAAGTACACGCCGCCCATCGACCCGAAGGCGAACGAATTTGACATCGACAACTATATGAATTTCCACAATCGGCTGGAGCATGACAACAAGCAGCGCGAGTTGTCCGGCTATTACAAACTGCCGTTCGGCGATTTCATCAACGCCAAGCGCATCATCCGCCCGAAACTGATCACCAAGATGGTGAAGGAGCGCCGCTTTGTCATTCCGTGCACCGCCGGCACGCTCGGCGGCGCGATGTACGCGAACGGCGATGTGCTGGCATGCGAACTGCTGGAAGAAAAAGTCCTGGGCAACGTGCGCGATTACGATTACGATTTCAAGAAAATCTGGTTCAGCCAGAAAGCGGACGAGACGCGCGAGTGGATCTCCAAGACCAAGTGCTACTGCACCTATGAATGTTTCATGACGGTCAACATCCTCTTCAACCCGTTGATGTACCCGGTCATCCTGAAAGAGTGGGCGAGTCTCAAGTACGCACAACTGCGCCACGGTCTCTCGCCCGACGTGATGAGCAACGCGCCGCGTCCGATTGAAAGTTATCGCGTGGAGATATAAAAAAATACGCAATACGCAATACTTGCTACGTATTGCGTATTGCGTAAACAGCCAATGTACAAAAACCACCGCATCTCGCTCGTCATGCCGTGCTACAATGAAGAGCGCGGTTTGCCCGAAGTCTACCGCGATCTGCCTTCCATCGTCGACGAAGTGATCGTCGCGGACAACAACTCGACCGATCGCACGGCAGAGATCGCGCGGCAGTTCGGCGCGATCGTCGTCACCGAAACTAAGCAGGGCTACGGCGCGGCGTACAAAACCGGCTTGCGCCGCGCCACCGGCGACATCATCGTCACGATGGACGGCGACGGCACCTACCCGCGCAACTTTATCCCGATCCTGCTCGACGTGATGATCGACGAAGGATTCGATTTCATCACGTGCGACCGCACCGGGCACAAGGACAAGCCGAGCAACTGGCTGCGCGTCTTTGGCAACGACGTGCTGAACCTGTTCATCTGGCTGCTCTTCTGGTTTCGCGTGCGCGATTCCCAGTCCGGTATGTGGGTCTTTCGCCGCTGGGTGCTTTCGCATCTGAATCTCACCAGCGACGGGATGGCGTTCTCGGAAGAGATCAAGCTGGAGGCGATGTCCAAGAAGGCGTTGATTCGCTCGAACGAATTGCCGATCTATTACAAAGAGCGGCATGGCGTGAGCAAACTGCGTATCTGGCGCGATGGTTTCTACAATCTGTTTTTCCTCTTCCGCAAACGTTTTGGAATGCTGGGCAAAGCGCCGCCGCTGGTCGAACCCGGCGAGCTGAATTTGCAAAAAGAAGCGAAAGCGTAGAAAATAAGCGGGCGAATTTTGCCCGCTTTTTGATTCTCATACCGACTGTGAAAAAACTACTGCCCCGTCCGCTGGTCTTCCTACTCATCATCTTTTTCGCCTTGGCGCTTTTCTACTCGATCATCATTCCGCTCTTCGAGGGACCAGACGAAGACGACCACTTCCGCTACGCCAAATTCATCGCCGATACGCGCGCGCTGCCGGTATTAGCGTTTGAGCCAGGCGGCGGCGCGGCGGGACATCAGGGCTGGCAGCCGCCGCTCTACTACGCACTCGTCGCGGCGATCATCACACCGATCGACACGTCCGATTATGCACAGCACCTCTGGCGCAACGACGCCGCGACTTTTGTCGGCGATCCGTCATGCTGCGGACGCAACATCTACTACCACACCGATTCCGAGAATTTTCCGTACACGCGCACAACGCTCGCCGTGCACCTCGCGCGTCTGCTGTCGATTCTCTTCGGCGCGGTCACGGTGGCTGCAACGTACAAATTGACGGAGACCGTTCTTCGCAATTCGCAATTCGCCGCTCGCCGTTCGCTTCCTCTCGCCGCGGCGGCTGTCGTCGCGTTCAATCCCAGCTTTCTTTTCGCCAGCGCGCTCGTCTCCAACGACGCGCCGCTCGCCGCGCTCTCCTCGCTCGTTTTGTTGGTGTGGATCAAATGGCTCGTCGATCAAACCACGCCAACGCTCAAGTCTGCCGCGCTCCTCGGCGGACTGATTTCACTGGCAATCCTAATCAAGACGACGGCAATCGGCTTGGTACCCTTGTCGATGCTGTTGCTCGCGGTCATCGCGTGGCGGCAGCGCGATCTGCGCCTGGCAGTTGCCGGCAACGCGGTGATGCTGGCAGTGATCGCGCTGCTCACCGGCTGGTGGTTCGCGCGTAATCAGGCGCTCTACGGTGACCCGCTCGCGCTGCGGCTCGTCTCGGTCGCGTCGCTCTTTCCGCGCGCCGGTCCGCTGACGCTGTCCGAACTCTTTCAGATTTCATTCCCCTGGATGTGGCAGACCTTCTGGGGCGGTCCCACGCCCGGCGATTTTTCGCCGGTGCTGCTCGTCGCACTTGCAATCTTGGCTGTATTCGCAGCAATCGGAACAGTGATTTTCGCCATTCGCCGTTCGCCACAGTTAGCCATTCGCAGTTCTTTTGCTTTTCTCGCCGCGTGGCTCGCTTTCATTCTCGTCGCACAGATTCAATTCATCCGGACGACCATCGGCGCAGACCAGGGACGCTACCTCTTTCCTGCCATTCCCGCGATCGCATTGTTCTTCGTCGTCGGGCTAACGACGCTCATCGGATGGCTGACGGACGAGGGGCGACGGTTGTCTTCGGTCTTCCGTCTTTCGTCCTCCGTCTTCATTGGCGCATTCTTCGCACTTGCGCTCTTCGTCCCCTTCGCCTACACGCTGCCCGCGTACGCGCGCCCTGCGCTCGCGTCCGCCAGCGACCTCACGCGCGCGTCGCATCCGATGCAAGTCGATTTCGCGAACCTGATCGAGCTGCGCGGCTACGATTACGACGCGCCTTCGGTCAAGCAAGGTGATGCGCTGCGCGTCACGCTCTACTGGCGCGCGCTCGCGCCGATGAACGAATCGTACCGCGTCTTTGTCCATCTCGTCGGGCAGGACAATCGCATCGCCGGCGGCGCGGACGTGATCCCAGCGCGCGGCGCGTTCCCCACCGTCTACTGGAAGCCCGGCGACGCGCTAATCGATCCCGTCGAAATCCCGGTCGCGGCGAACGCGTCGCCGGGCAAGTACGCCGTCGAAGTCGGTTTGTATCCAGTCGGTAAGCCGGACCACCGGCTGAACGTCGTCGGCGCAAACGATAGCCGCGCGCTGCTCGCCCCGATCAAGGTCGCGCCGCGTCAACCTCTCATCTACACGCCGCAAACGCGCCTTGACGCGAACTTTGCCGGCAAAGCGAAACTTATCGGGTATGACCTCCACTGGAATGCGGACGTTCTCGATCTGACGCTCTACTGGCAATCGCTCGCGCCGTTTGATCGCGATTACACGGTGTTCGTCCACGCGCTCGACGCGCGCGGCGAGATCGTCGCGCAAGCCGATCAGCAACCGCAGAGTGGAAACTATCCCACGTCGATGTGGAGCGCGGGCGAGCAAATCCGCGACGACTATCGGCTGACGCTGCCGCCGGGAAATTATAGAATCGAACTGGGGCTGTACCACCCGGACACCGGCGCGCGCTTGCCGGTTTCAGGGACCGACGCCAAGCAGGATCACGTCGAGTTTGCTCTCGGAGCCGCGCCGTGAAGCAAACCCGTTGGCTATGGCTAGTCGCGATTCTCTTGCTCGCGACGGCGCTGCGCCTGTACCGCGTCGGCGAAATGTCGCTGCGGGCAGACGAAGCCGCCAATCTATTTCTGGCGGCGGAAGAACCCAGCGCGATGATCCAGCCGTTCATCACCACCGACCCACACCTGCCGCTCTACTTCTTGATCCTGCATTACTGGATGCTGCTGGCAGGGCGTTCGGAACTCGCGGTCCGCTATCCAACGGTGTTCGTCGGGGTAGTCGTCGTTGCGCTGGTATATGCGCTCGGCAGACTCGCGTTTCCGCAGCGACCGAACGTCGCGCGGGTCGGCGCGCTGCTCGCGGCGGTCAGTCCGTACTTGATTTGGGACGCGCAAGACGCGTATATGTACACTTTTCTCACTGCGCTCGCGCTCGCCTCATTTATTGCACTCCTGCGCGCGTGGCGGCAGTCCGCGTCGCTCGCCCATTGGACGAGTTACGTGATCGCGAACGCGCTTGGTTTGTTCTTTCACTATTTAGCCGGCTTGGTCATCATCGCGCAAGGTTTTCTGTGGCTCGTCTGGAGCGTCAGCCGAAAAATCTCGCGCCGCGCGGCAATCGGCTGGATCGTCGCGCAAGCGGCGACGGCGGCGCTCTTCCTGCCCTGGCTGGTTTTCGCGCTGCCGCTGCTCACGAATTTTCAAACCGATTTTTTCCCGCGCGCCGATTCGTTCGAGATGCTCCAGCGGTCGTTCATCGCCTTCAGCGTTGGACGCGTTGACAGCCGCTTGATGCCGCCGATGGTCGAGCCGCTTGCTGGCAATGTCTTGACGCTCGGCTTTGTCATCCTCTTCTTGCTTGGGTTGTTCCTGCCGGCAAAAGCCGCTCGCGCGAACGATGTCGATGGGCGCGTCGTTTTGGCGATTTATCTTTTTGCGCCGCTCCTCGCGCTCGATCTATTCTCGCAGTTGCGTTTTCCAATCTTCGATGAGCGATACGTTCTCTTTTTGATTCCGGCGTTTCTATTGATCGTCGCGCGCGGGTTCGACGGATTGAATGAACGAACCAGTCAAAAATGGATTCCGGCAGGCGCGCTGGCGTTCGTTTTATTGGCAAGTGGGCATTCGCTGTACAACTATTTCTACGTACCGGCATTTGCCAAAAGCCCCGACTGGCGCGGCTTGGTTCAATACGTCTCGTCCCATTCCCAACCCGGCGATGTGCTGGTCCAAAATTATCCCGATCCCGCGCTGCCGTACTATCTGCAAGACCGGATGCCGCGTGTGTTGCTGCCGCATACCAGCCCGGCGCAAGCAACCGATGTCGCGGCGGACTTACGCCGTTTGACGGCGAAATATACGCGCATCTGGTTTCAGCCCGTCCCGTACGGCGAATGGGACACTGCCGGCTTGGTCGCCGCGTGGTTGCAGCGCCACGCGGTCGAGCTGGACGCGCAGCAATTTCGCGGCGTACGTCTCGAACTGTACCAGCCCGCCGCCGCGGCGATTCGCCAATCCGCGCCGGTCGATGCGATGTTTGCCGGGCAGATTCGCTTGATCGCTTTCAAACTGGATCCGCCGAACGCTCTCGGACGCGGCGGCGCGGTTGCGCATCTAACTCTCTTTTGGAGCGCACATGCGCACATCGAGCGCGACGCGACAGCGTTCGTTCATCTGTACGATTCTGCCGGAATATTACGCGCGCAGCAAGACAATCCGCCGGTGCGCGGCACGTACCCGACCAGCGCGTGGCAGCCCGACGAAATCGTCGTCGATTCATACGACCTGCAGATTCCGGCAAACCTCCCCGCGGGCGCGTACACGCTGGCGGTTGGAATGTACGACTCACAAACTCAAGTGCGTCTTGCAGCGGCAGATCGTCTGGGGCAGCCGCTTGCTCATAACGAGGTGACATTGCAAACGCTCACGCTAGCTTTGCGCGACGATACACATCGGCTGATTGATGCCGCGCCGGAGGTTGCGCGCTGATGATGAGAACCCTGCGCGCCCACCGCGAAATCGCGTTGGTGCTGACGCTCTTCGTCGCGCTCGGGATTTTGTACAGCACGACGACGCCGCTCTTCGAAGCGCCGGACGAGCAGTGGCATTTCGCCTTCGTTCAGTACGTCGCGACCGGACACGGCTTACCGGTGCAATCGGTCGATCACCCCGCGCATCTCGCGCGGCAAGAGGGCAGTCAGCCACCGCTGTACTATTTGCTCGCCGCCGCGACGACGTTTTGGATCAACACTTCCGACTATCCTGGCATCGTCTGGAACAACCCGCATTACGGCTACGATGTGCCGGGGATCGTCAACGACAACAAGAATCTCTTCATCCATACGTCGCTCGAAAGTTTTCCGTACCACGGCGCGGCGCTGGCGATCCATCTCGCACGGCTGCTGTCTGTTTTGATGGGCGCGCTCGCCGTCCTCTTCACCTATCTACTGACACTAGAAATTTTTCCCGACCGCAAGTATCTCGCCGCAAGCGCCGCCGCGCTGGTCGCGTTCGTCCCACAATTTATTTTCGTCAGCAGCGCGGTCAGTAACGATAGCACCATCGTCGCGATGGCGGCACTTTCGTTGTGGATGATCGTGCGAATTCTGACGGACGACGAAAGACGAAAGACGAAAGACGAAAGTAGCAATCTTTCGTCGTCCGTTGTTCGTCCTTCATCCACTGTCGCGCTCGGCGCGGCGACCGGGCTGGCGGCACTGGCAAAGGTCAGCGGACTGGGACTGGCGCTGCTCAGCGTGTTGGTTCTGGCTTGGGTTTCCTTCCGAGTCAGCGAATTGGACGCGGACGGACGTCGACGAACGCGGATAGAACTGTCTCTGCCGCGTCTATCCGCGTTTCTCCGCGTGCTGATTCCATTCGGCGTCGTGTTCCTGCTCATCGCTGGATGGTGGTACGCGCGCAACCTGGTGTTGTACGGCGAACTCACCGGCACGGCGATGATGGTACGCATCTTTGGCGCGCGCACAACGCCGCTGACGACGATGCAATTGCTCACGCAACTGCGCGAGGTGGGGGAAACGTTCTGGGTGGGCTTTGGCTGGGGCAACATCCGCGCGCAGCCGGCGATTTATATACTGCTTGAAATCATCGTCGCGCTGTGCGGCGTCGGTCTGCTGCTGGCGTTTGCCCGGCGGCGCGACCGACTACATCCCACGCTCGTCAAGGCGCTGCCGTTCTTCGTCCTCGCCTTTTGGATCGTCGTCGCGTTCGTCGAACTGGTGAACTGGATGGAGATCACGCAAGCGCCGCACGGTCGATTGTTTTTCCCCGCGCTGCCCGCGCTCGCGCCGCTGGCAGTGTTTGGGTTGACCCAGTGGCTCCCGACGCGCCTCCAGCCGCTGATCGCGCGCGGCGCGGCAGTCGCGCTTTTCGGACTGGCGGCGTACGCGCCGTTCGCGATTTTGCAGCCGGCGTACGCCTATCCCGCGCCGCTAACATCGAACGATGTACAGAACCTTGCGCACCGCGTCGACGTCAATTTCGACAATAAGGTGGAATTGCTCGGCTACGATCTGTCGTCCAACCGCGCGCTGCCAGGCGAATCAGTCACGCTGACGCTGTACTGGCAATCGCTGGCGGAAATGAACACGGATTATTCTGTCGGCATTCATTTGCTCGATGCTCATCAGCGCGTCATCGGCGCGCGCGACAGTTATCCAGGACACGGACTGCTGCCGACGCGGCTCTGGCAGCCGGGTCAATTGATTCGCGATACTTACTGGCTGCCGATTTCGCCGGACGCGTCCGCGCCGAATGTCGCGCAAATCCAGGTAACACTCTATTCGCTGGAGACCCGCCGCAATTTACCGGCGTCCGATCCGCAGGGGCGCGCGGTCACGCCGATCTTTGGCGCGCTCAAAATCGCATCGGCGCATCCCATCACACCGCATCCGCAGCAAACGACCGCGGAGGTTTTCGGCGGCAAGGTCACATTGATCGGCTACGATCTCAATACCAAGTCGCCGAGCGCGTCAGGAATCGATCTGACCTTGTACTGGAAACGCGTCGCACCGATGACGGAAGACTATACCGCTTTCGTGCACGTACTCGATGCGAACGGCAAGATCGTCGCGCAGCGCGATCAGCCGCCCGGCAACGGCGACGATCCCACATCGTTGTGGGATGACGGCGAGGTGGTGGTGGATCGTTACGCGTTCGCGTTGCCGGCGGGCGCATACCGCATCGACGTGGGATTGTATCGCGCGCCAGCGGGCGCGCGGCTGCCAGTGACCGACGGGAAAGGAAACCCGGCAGGCGATCATGTCGCACTGCCGATTGAGGTAGGACAATGACACAGACAGCTCAAGTTTACCAAGATACCAAGCCAAGTCAAACGAAACTTGGCGCCTTGATGTCGCGGTGGTCGTTTCTATCGCGCGTCGATTGGGCGATCGCGCTGGCGCTCTTCGCCGCGTCGCTGGCATTGTACGCGCGTACGATGGCGCCCGGTCTGCTCGACGGTGACGAAGGCGAATTCCAAATCAACATTTTCCGCCTTGGCGTGAGCCACACCGGCTATCCGCTTTTCTTTCTGCTCGGCAAATTGTTCACCATCCTCGTACCGATCGGCACGATGGCAACGCGCGCGAATTTGTACTCGGCGTTCTGGGGCGCGCTGACCATCGCCGCGCTCTACCTCTTCGTTCAATTCCTGACACAGAACCGTTGGGTTGCGGTCCTCAGCGCGCTGCTCCTCACGGCGTCGCGCGTCGAGTGGTCGCAGGCGATCATCCCGCGACCGTATACGTTGAACTCACTGTTCGTCATTCTTATTCCACTTTTCTTTTTCCTGTGGCGCATCGGCAAAGTCGATCTCACCGTCCCGGTTTTCGTCTTCGGCTTGAGTCTCACCAATCACCGGACGATCATGTGGTTCGGTCCCGCGATTGCGGTGTTTGTGCTAATCGCGGATTATCAGATAACCTTCGCCGATCAAAAGCCGACGGGTAACCTTGTCGCCATCCTCCGCGCGTGGCTCGCGCGCAGCACGCTGTTCAAGCCCCGCCGCATCCTCGCCTTGGTTGTCGCATTCGTCGCGCCGCTGCTGCTTTACAGTTACATTTGGTGGCGCGGCGAAAGCGATGTCGGCGTCGAATTCCATTGGAAAGACTTTAACGCCGAAATTCTCGGCGGCTATGTGAGCGCGTCGTGGCGCTTTGGTCCACCCGATTGGTTGGTCAGCCGTGTCACCGATTTGTACATTCCGATGCTGATCGAGCAATTCACCGCGGTTGGATTTGTCGCCGGGCTGATCGGAATGGCAGCGCTCGCGCTGGATCGCGTGCCGCGCGGCTGGTCCCGCGCGTTGCCGGCGCGAGAAGTGTTCCTGTTTATTTTGCTGGCGAATCTGGCGAACAGCGCGTTCTGCGTGATCTTCTGGGTGATCGACATCGACAAGTTCTTTCTGGCGTCGTTCATCACCTTTCTCTTCTTCACCGCCGTTGGAATCGCGGTCGTATGGGATTGGCTCGCCGCGCATTGGACGCGTCTCGTGCGCGGCGTGGCGCAAGCCGCCATCGTCGTCGCGTTCGCCGCCGTCGTCGTCTTCCTCGTTCGTCAGAATTACTCGACGAACGATTTCAGCACGCGGACGGACGCGATCAACACGTGGCAGGAAAACCTGGCGCAGCCACTCGAAAAGAATGCGATCATCGTCGGCTCATGGGAATCGCTGACGCCGCTGGAGTACGCGATGTACGTCGACGGACAGCGGACTGATCTGCAGCGATGGAAAGTTATCATCCAAAAATATCAACTCGGCGAAGTGCCGTATGGCTCGCGCCAACAGGACATCGAAAAAGCGGTGCGCGCGGGGCAGCCCGTCTATATGACGGTGTATCCGAAAGACACAGAGACGCTGGGCGCGCTGGCAGACGAATTCAGACTAACGCGCGTCGGCGAGTTGTGGCGCGTGTTGAACTTGCCGCCAAAGGCGACGCCGCCGCAGAGTGCGCCGATGACGACGTTCACCGATTCCGAGGGGCGCGCGATTGACCTGCTTGGATATACGGTCTATCCGTCCAGCACGCTGCACGCGGGTGATTTCGCGCTCGCCACGTTTTTCTGGCGCGCGCCCCAATCCGTCTCGACGCGGTTCACGATCTCGCTGCGGCTGGTCGACGCGCAGAATCGCGTGATTGTCCAGCGCGATTCCGAGCCGGCAAGCGGCTTGCGTCCGACCGTCGGCTGGACATCGAACGAAATCGTACAGGACGACGAGGGCTTTTTTGCGCCGCCCAACGCCGCGCCGGGGACGTATCGGCTTCAGATCGTCGTCTACAATTCGGCGACGGTACAAAATCTGACGACGCCTAGCGGACAGATATTCACGGTGGGTGAAGTGAGGATTCATTGACCGAGACGCACGGGTCGTGGATGAACAGATTTTCAAAACATTTGCCGCGCATTTCGGGACTGACTTCCAACCGGGTCATCGTTCTGGCGTTGATCGCAGTGATCGGTATTCTTTACAGTCCATCTTTCACTGCACTGTTCAACGCTGACGATTTCAGTTTCCTACGGTATTTGTATTTCAATATTCAGCCATTGCTGAGCGGACGGCTGTGGTACGAGTGGCTTGTCGGCGGGATTGTGAATTATGCGGTTTTCCGTCCGATGGGTCACGTGTTTTGGCTGCTCAATTACGTCACTTTTGGTCTTGAGCCGTACGGATACCATGTCGCGGCAGTTCTATTCCATTTGATAACGTCATTTGCCGTTTCTATTTTGAGCTATCTGTTAACGCGCAAGCGAATGACCGCGGCAATCGCGGCGCTCCTCTTCGCAATGATGCCTGTCCACGCGGAAGCGGTATCCTGGCTTGCGGCTAACTACGATGTGTGGTGCGCGATATATTCTTTCGTGAGTTTGATTTTTTATATTCTCTATCGGCAGCGTCTTGCTCCGCGGTTCTATTTCGTTGCGCTGGGAGCATTTGTGCTGGCGTTATCTTCGAGAGAAATCGCGCTCGCGCTTCCGATTATGTTGCTGGTCTATGACTTAGTTTACCATCCTGGCGATTGGAATCGTGCACCCCGAGTTTATGTAGGGTACGTCCCATTTTGGATTGCGGTTGCGATCCGATTAATTTTCTTTGGTCATGGGTACCGCGGGCTGATTCTTGCACCAGAAGGCTGGTTCTACTATGTGGATTTCAATCTGCTGCGTGTTTTTGATCCATGGTCCGGAACTATCGACGAGATACGATGGGTTGCTTTAGCTTGTGTAGCGGTGTTACTCCTGGCTTACCGTTTGAGACCGGCGGTGCTCTTCGGCTTGATCTGGATTCCGGTCATGCTCGCCGCAACGACTGTTGGTGGCGTGAACGATCGTTCGTTCTATGTTGCCTCCTTTGGCGTTTCTCTTTTGCTTGCGATTGTGCTTACATCGCTGCTGACGCGCAAGGATATGATCGCGAATGCCGTAGGGCTAATCGGATTGATTTTGCTAATCGCCATTTACAGCGCGATGCTTTTCTCGCGTAATCAGGCTTACGCTCGCGCCAGCCAGGTCGCGCAGGAGATTGTGCAACGCGTGAAGGAATTGCACCCGACGATTCCTCCTGACGCGCGGCTTGTGTTCGTCGGCGTGCCAGACTCGGTACCGGAGGGAGCGCCGGTCTTTGGCGCTGGGTTGCCCGAGGCATTGAGTATCGCTTATCAACGACCAGCGGTGGCGGTCTCCAAGTTCTCCAAGTTCCCGATTTGGCTGGACCATCTCGACCATACGTATTTCTTTCTAGCCGACCACCGCCGAGTCACCGAGCGCACGGACCTGATTGCCACGTTGGAAACGCGCGTGCGCTGCGCTAGCTTTTCACAGCCGGCGATAACATGGGATATGACTCGCGATTCAGAAGGTTGGGCGCCGTGGAACCAACTGGATGGATTTGAGAATCGTAGCGGCGCGCTCGTTACCCGCTCGGTGGGGAATGATCCGTTTATGGGCAGCCCGACAATTGACATACCGGCAATCGCGATCGGCGACATCGAAATAACGATGCGCGTTAATACGACACAGCCAACATTTCAAGGAAAAGTCTACTGGTTGGCATCCGGGCAGCAAGATTTCTCGCCGGCGCTCAAACAATCGTTCACCGGCCAAGCCGACGGCGAGTTCCACACGTATCGCGTGGATATTGCTCAGAGCGGCATGCTGCTTTTAGGCGACCATATCACGCGGCTACGCTTGGATCCGGTCGATGCGCCGGCGGAGATTGCTATCAAGTCAATTCAAGTCGATACCCATTGCGCGTCAGGCGAAACCAGCCAATGCGTCTGTGGGCAATAGAGGATCGCCGGTACGATTGATCGGGCATGCTATTGACAACGGGTGATGACCTGGATAGAATAATTCCACTCTGAGTCGCAGTCCAGAAAGAGTTGGGCAAGATACATCTGAATTGGGAAGGAAATACGTTCGATGTTGAACGAAGAACGTCGTCAGTCTCAAGCTACGCAACGCGTGCGCGGTACGATTCAGATAGTGGTATGTTCGCTCTTGGCATTTGTGTTTATCGCCGCGGCGACCGCAACGGTGAATGCGCCTCAAGCCGGCGCGGCTGCAGTCGATCATACTCCAAGCGCCGGAAAGAACCTCGCGGACCTTCTGCCGACCAATACGCCCACGTTGACGCCAACTCCAACGCGGGCATCTGTCGTTCAATCTTCGCGATATTCCCTTTTGCCGCAATCAATTCCCGGTCAACCACAGGTTGACGCGAACACCATCGCCCTGTATCATTTCGATTCACCAACGGGGAACATTGCCATTGATGCGACAGGCAATTACACCGGCACGATGATGGGAAATGCTACGATTACGGCTTCGGGTGTCTACGCTGGCGCGCTCCAACTAGATGGAAACGGATCGTACGTTTCCACCGGCTACACGGGACCTCTTAGCCAGGGAACAATCGATGCGTATGTCGACTTTAAAGAAGCATGCTATACCGCGTCAGAAAATTTTCCAATCATTACCGCTGTGGGAGCATCCGGCGATGTCCTTGAGTTGAAAGACGCGGTCGGGCTCGTCTTCACAATTATCTCAAATGGTAATTCGTATACAGCAAACAGCGGCATCAATCCTTGCCGGTATTTGAATGGAAGCGATCAAACTGTGAATTTTGGCATTTGGGGTTTGCCCGTACTCTGGCCCTATGAAACTTGGCGATTCCATCATGTTGCGGGTACGTGGGGACCACGGGGGATGGAAATTTGGGTGGATGGTATCTTGCACGGCGTCACCAACAATGACCCGAATGCTGACATATACCCATTTCCGTACATGTGCAATCCTCAAATGCAAGAAATGTCTTCGCATTATCCCGTCTGCCAGACCCCGGTAATGGCGCCAACGAGTCCGGCGTATCCGCGCGGAGACTATACCGGCGGACTACCCTCGTACAACACTTTTCTCATCGGCGCTGATTCATCCAATCACTACTTCACTGGTAGAATCGATGAGGTGCGCATCAGTAATATCCAGCGAACGTTCTCAGCTTCGGTCGATCCAACAATAACACCAACGCCAACCTGGACGCCGGTGAGCCCCACCGGTGAATATTCGGTGGACTCGAATACATTGGCGCTTTATCATCTGAATTACCAAGTTCAATATCCCACGTACAAGGCAGTTCTAGAGGAAGTGACGCAGCAATACAAGGGACTGAGCGGACAGGCAGCCATTGTGCCGAATGGAAAATTTGGCGGTGGTCTCTGGTTGGATGGGAATGGCTCAAAACTCAACACTGGGAATCTGGGACCGCGCACAACCGGAACTGTAGAAACCTGGGTCAAGTTTGCAAACTCATCGGCGAATCAACCAATTTTTGCCGCAACGGAGTTCTACAACAGCACAACATCGCTCTTGTTCCTGGGAGGAAGTCAGGGCGATGTAAAATTCGGAATCTTCGATGGCGCCAATATGCATTGGGTCGACAGTGGGGTGCCAGTGTCAAGCATGCAGGTGTGTTGGCATCATTTGGCAGGAACGTGGGGACCGCGTGGAGCTGAGATCTGGGTTGATGGCGTATTGATGAACACGGATACTTCTTACAGAGGTGGTACGATCAACCTAGTCTACAATTGGCAAGTGGGATGCGATTTCGCAGGCAGTTGTATGAATGGACTACTTGACGAACTACGCGTGAGTGACATTCAACGCACATTTACGCCGGCAGGATTGAGGGCAAATCGCGCCGCGCTATTCAGTCCAGTACGAACGCCTTACTTCGGATCAACACCCGCGTACGCGCCAGACACCGGATCGGGTAGCAACCTAATGTTCCTCCCCTTCGTAAGTGTCGCGCCGACGCCGGCGTGTCCGTGAGGCGTGCTGGTCAACATATTGAATTTGCTCAATCGTCTTGGAGAAGATGAAGCAGAGAATATTTCCTGCTTCATCTTTTTGTCGCGTCGCACAAGTTGTTGTGCCATGCAAGTTCTGATATACTGAAACCACGCGCATCAAGAGCACGAATTGAAGCGGAAGAGGAAATGCCTGGTGTCTACCTTGTCTGAGAGAATACACCGCGTAGCCAAGTCATGGGATACCTACGCGGTTTTATTGCTCATCGCTTGGCCCTTTCTATACTACTGGCCTATAACCACCATGCAAAAGGTCTTTTCGGAAGGCGATATTTTTTGGTTCTTTCTTCCCGTCCGAACTGAGTTGGGACGTGCTTTGGCGCAAGGGCAGGTTCCTCTTTGGTCCCCTTCTTTGCAAGCCGGCTTTCCGCTTTTTGCCGAAGGTCAGATTGCCGCGCTTTATCCCCTCAATGTGATGTTCTACCGGCTGTTGCCAGTCGAATACGCGCTCTCTATCAGTATTTTACTGAATTTCGCCTGGGCTTCGCTTGGAATGTATATTTTGGTCAGGGCTAGCGGTTTCCGAATTCCCAGCGCTCTACTTGCAGGTCTAGTCTTCGGCAGAAGCGGCTTTATGACCGCACACTTACCCCACGTCTCGCTTGTGGCGGTCGCGGCTTGGTTACCTTGGCTCATTTTGTTCCAACAAAAATACTGGCAAGCCAAAGTCAATGGAACCAGCACTCGCGTGTGGTTCCTAGCGATTTGCATATCAACTGGTCTGCAACTGCTAGCCGGGTATCCACCGATTGCGCTTTTAAATATAGCGGCATTTGTTTTGTTCGGGATGGTCAATCCATTTCTCCGTCAGTCGCGGCTGAACAAGCCGGTGAGAGATTGGATTACAAATTCTCTCCTGCATTCGTCTGAGGCCGCGTTCATAACATTATTGTCGATTCTTCTGGGCGTAGGGATTGCCGCTATTCAATTGTTGCCCTTGGCTGAGTTCGCCGGTCTTTCTGGCCGCGGACAAGAAGTGGGAATCGCTTTCTTCACAAGCTACTCGCTCGACCCAAGCGCACTAACGCAACTACTCTCTCCATTCTGGTACCTAGGACAACCCAGCGCGGCTAACATGGAGTTCTGGGCATACTTGGGTGTGCTTCCTCTTGCTCTCGCTTTCTTAGCGCCATTGGCGCGCCGCGACACGCGGACGTGGACTCTTTTATCCCTTGCGCTGATTAGTTTGTTTCTTGCGCTAGGCGGATTTAATCCGGTCTACAATTGGCTCTATTACGTTCCCGTGTTCGATCGATTTCGTGCACCGGCGCGGTTCCTCTTTCTGTTCACCTTTGCAGCTGCTTTCCTTGCCGCCACTAGTTTCGAAGAATTGCAGAGGCGGCTGCCTGATTTTCCCCGCGGCAGATGGAGGTCACCGATAGTTGTATTGGCGCTTTTGGCAACAGCCGCCGCAGTCATCGTTCTGGCGTACAGTCAGCCGCTCGAATTTTGGATGAGCACATGGAGATGGTTGCCTGCTTTCTTTATTTTATTGAGCATCACAGTCCTGCTTATTGCCCGGTTTCACCCGCCATCGCGGATTATTTTCAGCGCGATGGTTATTGGATTGACTGTGTTCGATCTGGAAACTTTCTCCGCCGTCTTCTTGTCCAATCTGACGCAAATGACCTCACCAGCAGATCTCGTCCAAGTACCTCGAACCGTTCAGGCGATGGACAGTCATCAGAACAACTACCGTATTCTTGTAAACAGATTCCCATCAGTGACGCAGCCTGCAGTGCGCGCGACGCTTTGGCCAGACCTTGCGCTTCAATATGGAAAACAAGGCGTAGGAGTTTACGCGCCTTTAGAATTACAGCGAGCCAAAGAGTACGTCGGTGAAATGACTTTGCCGATGCTGAACCTGATGAATGTACGATACTATCTGCTTCCGCTACAGACAGCGCCTCCCGGCGATCCATCGCCGTTCGATGAGACCGAACCATACGGCGGCTTGACGCTTGGTTTGTTGAGCCAGCAACCCGCCATTCCACCCACGCCGGCAGCTCGATTGGAAATTGTCTCCTACACGGACCAGAGCGCCAATCTGCCAGACGGTTTCCTGGCAGGTGAACTGACGCTTACTTTGAGCGCAGGAAAGCCAATCACCCTGCCGATTCGTCTGGGGCAAGAAACCGCCGACTGGGCTTACAATGGACTCGCGGAGATCGGCAAGGTCGATCATTCCAAACCGGCTGAAGCGATTTCTTTTCCGGCGTACTTGGCATCCGTGGGTCACGCATTTCAAGGCGAAAAATACGTGGCACACTATGACCTCGGGTCGGAGATGACGATTTCCGCCGTCGGCGTCAAATCGTTTCTGCCCCATGCCGAGCTGACCGTCGAGAGTGTTTCGCTGATCGACGCGCAAGGTCACGCAGTCTCGCTTGCCGCGCTGTTGCATCGCAACGACCTCGCGCTCGCGTTCCGCAGCCATACCGCGGCGATGTGGGAAAACAAGGATGTCTTACCGCGCGCATTCATCGTTCACGCGGCGGAAGTTGTGAAAGACGAAGACGCGCTCGCACAAATGAAGCAGCCCAACTTTCAGCCGGCGGAAACCGCGCTGCTGAGCGACGGCACGCCATTAGATGCGCCCAACGGCGCGGGGCAAGCCCGCGCGGACGAGCAAGCCACGATTGCGGAGTACCACTCCGAGCGCGTTGTGATAAACGCGAAGGTCGACAAAACCGGCTACTTGATCCTCACCGATTCGTGGTATCCGGGTTGGGTCGCCACAGTAGACGGCAAGGACGCGCCAATCCAACGCGCCGATTATATCTTCCGCGCGGTCGCGCTGAAACCCGGCAATCACACCATCGTCTTTGAGTACCACCCCGCGTCGTTTGCCTGGGGCGCGCTGATCAGCGCGTCGAGTCTGATCGTTTTGCTGGTCATCACTTTCGTCAAAGGTCCGTGGATGAAATTCATTTGATCGCCTCACCGACAGCGCGCGGAAAACCCAACGGTTATTTGCTCTTTCCCGCGCCTTGATATATAATATCGTCTCGGACAGTCCAAGACTGCCCAATAATCACGCCCCTCGATCCGACGAGGTGTGCTCCGCGCGGAGCAATCGAAGGAAATGACAGAGGCGGCAGCCCAGCGAAAAATCCCAAGTCTCGCCGGGAGAAAACACAAGGAGGAAGTACGTGGCTGTTTTACCAATGAAATCCCTGCTCGAAGCCGGCGTCCATTTTGGTCATCGCACCGGACGCTGGCACCCCAAGATGCGCCCGTTCATCTTCACCGAACGGAACGGCATTCACATCATCGATCTCCAGCAAACGATGGGACGGCTGGAGGAAGCGTACAATTTCGTGCGCGACACCGTCGCCGACGGCGGAACGATTCTCTTCGTCGGCACCAAACGCCAGGCGCAGGAAACCATCGCCGCCGAAGCGCAGCGCTGCGGCATGCCCTTCGTCAACGTCCGCTGGCTTGGCGGAACGCTCACCAACTTTCGCACGATTCGCTCCCGCATCGATTATCTCGTCAAACTGGAAGAACGCCAGGCGAGCGGCGAACTGGACAAACTGCCGAAGAAAGAAGCGTTGATGCTCAGCCGCGAGCTGGCGAAATTGCAGGTACGTCTCGGCGGATTGAAAGAAATGCGGCGATTGCCCAAGGCGCTCTTCATCGTCGATACGCGGCACGAAGAGAACGCCATTGCCGAGGCGACCACGCTCGAAATTCCCATCGTCGCGATGTGCGACACCAATTCGAATCCCGATCCGATCGCGTACCCGATTCCATCGAACGACGATGCGATCCGCGCGATCAAATTGCTCTGCGGCAAGATCGCCGACGCCGTGATCGAAGGCAAGAACATCCGCGGCGTCATCGCGGCGGAAGCCGAAGAGGATAGCGGCATTGCCGCGCCGGCGGAGATTGCCGCCGAACCGGTGATGGAAGCGCCGGAAGAATCGGCTGAAACCGTCGACGAGATCGAAACCGAAGAAGCCAGCGAAGGCGAGGCGCTCTAACCATGGCTGCCACCGCTGAACAAATCAAGAAATTGCGCGAACTGACCGGCGCAGGCGTCCTCGACGCCAAGCGCACGCTCGAAGAGCACGACGGCGATTTCGACAAGGCGCTCGCCATCTTGAAAGAAAAAGGTATGAAAGCCGCCGCGAAGAAAACCGAGCGCGTCGCCAAGCAGGGCTTGATCGAGACCTACGTGCACGCCGGCGGCAGGCTGGGTGTGATCGTCGAAATCAACTGCGAGACCGATTTCGTCGCCGCGACGAAGGAATTCCGCGAATTGGCGCACGACGTCGCGTTGCAAATCGCGGCGACCAATCCCAAGTACGTATCGCAGGCAGACGTCCCGGCGAACGTCGTCGAAGAACAGAAAAAGATTTTCGCTGACGCCGCCGCGGCGGAGGGCAAACCCACCCACATCATCGAGAAAATCGTCGCCGGCAAACTGGAGAGTTTCTACAAAGAGTCTTGCTTGCTGCTCCAACCATTCGTCCGCGACGACAAATCGACCGTCCACGACCTCATCCAATCCACTGTTGCGAAACTTCAAGAGAACATCGTCGTCCGGCGCTTCAGTCGTTTTGAACTGGGAGAAGGATAGTCAGAATGAAAAAGGGGAAATTAGTGGAAACAAGGGACTGATTTCCCCCTTTTTTCCGCTCGTTTCCCCGTTTCGATACCCTGTCACTGCGAGGAGAGCTTCAGTCTCCTTCGGTTGAGATGATGTCGCTCGCAATGACAATGACCATTGAGGGGAAATGCAGCAGCCAAAGTTCAAACGCATCCTACTCAAGCTCGGCGGTGAGGCAATGTCCGGCAAAGGTAAGGTAGGCATCGACACCAACGATGTCGCGTACCTTGCCGATGAAATCCAAGCCGTCAAGTCGCACGGCGTCGAGATCGCCATCGTCATCGGCGGCGGCAACTTTTGGCGCGGCAACGATCCGTACGCGCAGAGCATCGACCGCGCGACCGCGGACTATATGGGGATGCTGGCGACGGTGATGAACTCGCTGGCGCTGCAAGACGCGTTGGAGAAACGCGGCGTCTACACCCGCGTGCAAACCGCTATCGAAATGCGCGCCATCGCCGAGCCGTACATTCGACGCCGCGCGATCCGCCACCTGGAAAAAGGACGCGTGGTCATCTTCGGCGCTGGCACCGGCAATCCATTCTTTACCACCGATACTGCCGGCGCGCTGCGCGCCAAAGAGATCGAAGCGGAAATTCTGCTGAAGGCGACCAAAGTCGATGGGGTGTACGATAAAGACCCGCTCAAGTACCGCGACGCGGCGAAATTCGAACGGATCACGTACAACCAGGCAATCGTGATGGAACAGGTGCAGGTGATGGACAATACCGCGCTGTCGCTGTGTATGGACAACGACCTGCCGATTGTCGTTTTCGATCTCTCGCAACCACGCGCCATCGAGCGCGTGGTGATGGGCGAACCGATTGGAACCCTGATCTCAAAGTAGAGGCATGTACCGATGATCGACGAAGTCAAAGCCGATGCTGAAAACAAGATGAAGAAAACCATCGACGCGCTCAAGCGCGAACTGACGACGATTCGCACCGGGCGCGCGTCGCCCGCGCTGATCGAGCCGCTGAAGGTGGAGTACTATGGCGCGCCGACGCCGCTGCAACAAATCGCCGCGATCGCCGCGCCTGAAGCGCGCCTGCTGACGATCAAACCGTACGATCCCGCAACGCTGAGCATCATCGAAAAAGCGATTCTCAAGTCCGACCTCGGTCTGACGCCGATGAATGATGGCAAAATCATTCGGCTCGCGATTCCTGCGCTGACGGAAGAACGCCGCCGCGACCTGACCAAAGTGGTACACAAACACGCGGAGGAAGCGCACGTCGCGCTCCGCAACATTCGTCGCGATAGTCTCAAAGACCTGGAAGATATGGAAAAGGAAAAGATGATTTCAGAAGACCAGCATTTCAAAGGCAAGGAGATGCTGCAAGAGTTGACCGACCGATACATTGCCCTCGTCGACCAGGTCGCCAAAGCCAAAGAAGCCGAGATCATGGAAGTCTAGTAGTCACATCGTCAAATCGTCACGTGGTCAGACGGTCAGACTACGCGACGGGGCGACCATACGACTATTCGACGATAAGACTATGGACCTAGACAAAAGCGCATTGACCAAAATCCCCGTTCACGTCGCCATCATCATGGACGGCAACGGGCGCTGGGCGCAGAAACGCGGACTGGCGCGCAATGAGGGACACCGCGCCGGCACCGAGAATATTCGCCGCGTGCTGGAAGGCGCCGCGGAATTTGGCGTCAAGGTGCTGACGATCTACGCCTTTTCAACCGAGAACTGGGGCCGCCCCGAAGACGAAGTGCACGGCTTGCTCGGCATTCTGGAAGATACGATTCGCCGCGAGGTGCCCGAGCTGCACAAGAACGGCGTCCAACTGCGCCACCTGGGACGCTTGGAAGGCATCAGCGAGGAAATGCAGCAGTCAGTTCGTGCCGCGCTCGAACTGACCAAGCACAACGATCGCATCGTGCTCAACGTGGCGTTCAATTACGGCGGACGCGCCGAAATACTCGACGCGATCCGCAAAATGATCGCCGACCAGGTTCCGCCGGACCAGGTGAATGAAGCGCTCTTCGCCCGGTACCTCTACAGCGCGGGCTTGCCCGATCCCGATCTCATCGTCCGTACCGCCGGCGAAATGCGTCTTTCCAATTTCCTGATCTGGCAAGCCGCTTACGCCGAATACTATAGCACGCCCACGCTCTGGCCCGATTTCAACAAACAGGAATTGTACAACGCGCTGCTCGCCTTCAGCCAGCGGCAACGCCGCTTTGGAAAACTGGAGAACGTCTAGCCCTTCCGAGAACACGCGTGCTTAGAATTCGCATCGCCAGCGCCATCGTCCTCATTCCAATCGTCCTCGGGTCCGTGTACTTTGGCGGACTCGCTTTTTTCGCGGTCGTTTCCGTTGCGCTTCTCATCGCCGGCTTGGAATTTTTCCAGATGGCGCAACATGCGGGACATCGCCCGGTGACGCTGCTGGGGCTTGCGCTCATCGTGCTGTTGTTGTACAACGCCTACGCGCACACTCATTGGGAACGCGAGATTCTCGCGGGCGGACTGCTCTTTTCGATGACGCTGGCGATCTTCTGGCGCAAGGATGACTGGATTGCCAGTTGGGCGCTGACGCTCGCCGGCGCGCTGTACGTCGGTTGGCTGGGCGCATACGCTATCCTAGTCCGCGATTTGCCGAACGGCTTGACGTGGACGGTTATCGCGCTCCTGACGGTTTGGGCGACAGACACCGGCGCGTACCTCGTTGGCACGCGCATCGGTCGGCATGGATTCTTCACTGCCATCAGCCCAAAGAAAACCTGGGAAGGCGCGATTGGCGGCTTGGTCGCCGCGACCGTGGTGATGTTGGTGTTTGGTCTGTGGGCAGGATTGAGCGCGCCGCTAGCGGCGGCATTCGGATTTGGAGTGGGCATTGCCGGCATCATCGGCGATTTGGCAGAATCGCTGCTCAAGCGTCAAACCGGCGTCAAAGATTCCGGCAACCTGGTGCCCGGGCACGGCGGCTTGCTGGATCGCATCGACAGTTTGTTGTTCGCTGCGGTGTTTGCGTATTACTACCTGATTTGGATTGTACGTGTGTGACGTTCAAACGTTGGAATGTTCTAACGTTAGAACGTCTTAGCGTTCCGACGTTTCACCTATGTTGAACTTGCTGCTCTCCGCGCTCGCGCTGGGGAATATGATTCTTTCCTCGGCGATTATTATCGTTGCCTTCTCGCTGTTCCTCTACCTCGCCGCCAACAACTTTCGCCATCCCGTCGCGCGTTCGTTCTCCGCGCTCCTCGCGTTCCTGACGATCATTTATATCGGTGACGTTTTTCTCCAGCGCGTCGACGGCGGCTCGTTCGCCGACGCCGTCATCTGGCTCAAGTTCAAATGGATCGGCATCGCGTTCATTCCCGCCACCTACATGCACTTTTCCGATGCGCTGCTCCGCTCGACGAATGCGTACTCGCGGCGGCGGCGCGCCGCGGTGGCGCTCTCGTACGTTGCCAGCGGCACGTTTCTCGTGCTGGTGGCGCTGACCGATCTCGTCGTGCGGAACGGCTTTTTCTATCCGCAAGCCGCGCAGTTTGCCGCCGGTCCGCTCTTTCCGCTGTTCGGTATCTTCTTTTTCGCGTTGACCGCGTGGGGCGTCTACAACATTCGCAAGGCGCGCAATCGCTGCCTAACCTCGACGACGCGGCGGCGTATGACGTACCTCGCGTTCGCATTCCTCGCGCCGGCATTCGGCGTGTTCCCGTACCTGATTATCGCGAGTTTCCCGGCGGAATTCTCGCCGCCGCTCGTCCTGCTGCTCAACCTGGTGGCAAAAGCCGGCGTCGGGTTGATGATCACCGTGATGGCATATACCGTTGCGTACCAAGGCGCGTTCATGCCCGACCGCGTCGTCAAGCACAACCTGGTCCACTATCTGTTGCGCGGACCGCTCGTCGCGACCGCCGTCGTCGGCTTGATGCTTTCCGTGCCCACGGTCGAGCAGTGGTTTGGCTTGACGCGCGAAACGATTCTGTTCGCGACCGTCATCGCGGCGATTGTCGTGTTGGAACTCGCCATCAATCTGGGCAAGCCGTGGATCGACAAGATCATTTTCTGGGGCGACCGCGACGAACTCGAGCGCATTCAGGAAATCGACGCGCGCTTGCTGACAACGAGTGACCTGCGGCAACTGCTCGAAAACGTCTTGTCCGCGACGTGCGACTTGCTGCGCGTGCAAACCGGTTTCGTCGTCGCGCCGGAGAATGGCGACTGGCGAATCGAGACGCTGGTCGGCTCGCGCGAGAATGTTCGCCATTTTCTCGAGGCGACCAATTTGTCGGAACTGGTCAGCGGCGGCAACGGCGCGGCGCACGACGGTTTTATCGTGCGCGATGGGTTTTGGGTGTGGCAGCTGCGCGCGCGTTCGCGCGAAGCCGTCATCGGCGTGATGGGCGTTGCCGCGCGCGCGTCCGCGCCAGACCTCTCCGAGCACGAGGAGGAGCTGGTCGCCGCGCTGACCGCGCAAGCCGAGCTGGCGCTGGAGGATCGTCAGTTGCAGCAAGGCGTGTTCAACGTCCTCGAAGAGATCACCAGCGAGATCGAACTGTTGCAGCGCGCGCGCGGTAAGCCGCGATTCGTCGGCGCGACGGCGGAAGAACGCGTCGAGGAAGAAGCCGTGCAGTCGCCGGACTTTCACCGCGCCGTCAAGGACGCCATCGATCATTACTGGGGCGGTCCGAAACTGGCGGACAGTCCGCTCTTGCAGCTCAAGATTGTCCAGGACTCGCTCGACGAGTACGCCGGGAATCCCACTCGCGCGCTGCGCGCGCAGATCGCGCGCGCGATTGAATCGATGAAGCCGGACGGCAAGCGTTCGTTCACTGCGCCCGAATGGCTGCTCTACAACATCCTGGAGCTTAAAGTCATTCAGGGCAAGAAGGTGCGCGAGATTGCGTACCAACTCGCGCTGAGCGAGAGCGATTTGTACCGTAAGCAGCGCGTTGCCATTCAACAAGTCGCGAAAACGCTGGCAACGATGGAAGAACAGACCGCGCAGGGCGCGGCAAAGGACGCGGACGAGCGCGACAGCGCAGGGGTGTCCTAGTCGGCGTTATGTTAACCGTTCACTGACGTTCGACAAATCGGCAATTTGACCAACAATCCGCACATGCGATGCCCATCAAGCGCGTCGCGCTTTTTTTGCCATTTTTGACAGCGTTTTGCCGACGTTGATAGTTTTTGACAGGTCGAGTGGAGTATAATCGAGTGGTAATTAGCAGAGGAGAATCGATTTTGGGCGCGTCTTCCCGCCTTTCGGGCTTGTATCGCCAAAGTGTTGCCGAACGTCAGGCAATCATCCGTGACCGCTGCAACTTGACAGAAAATCAAGTCGATGCGCTCACCCACGGCGGTCTATCGCTCGATTTGGCGAACCGACTCGTCGAAAACGTCGTCGGGATGTACGGATTGCCGCTCGGAATCGCCGCAAATTTTCAAATCAACCACCGCGATTATCTCATTCCGATGGCAATTGAAGAACCATCGGTCATTGCCGGGTGCAGCCACGCCGCCAACCTTGTGCGCGGCGCAGGCGGATTTACCGCCGACGCTGATCCGCCGATGATGATCGGTCAAATTCAGGTGGTGGACGCGTCAGATGTGGACGCGGCGATGGAGCGACTCGCCGCCGCGCGCGACGACATTTTCGCACTTGCCAATTCCGCATCCACACTCAGCCAGCGCGGCGGCGGAATGCAATCGATGGAACTGCGCCGCATCGACGAGACACGCGTCGGACCGATGATCGTCGTCCATTTGATGATCGACACGCGCGATGCAATGGGCGCAAACGCGGTCAACACGATTTGCGAAGCCGTCGCGCCGCTGATCGAGCAAATCACCGGCGGACGCGTCGTCCTGCGGATTTTGTCGAATCTAGCCGATAAACGCCTCGCGCGTGCGCGTTGCCGCGTTCAGCGCGATGCGTTGGGCGACGACATCATTCGCAATGTCGTCGCCGCGCAGGCGCTGGCGGAAGTCGATCCGTACCGCGCGGCGACGCACAACAAGGGCGCGCTGAATGGCATCGACGCGGTGGCGCTGGCGACGGCAAACGATTGGCGCGGCGTGGAAGCCGGCGCGCACGCGTACGCCGCGCGTGATGGGCGGTACCGCGCGCTGACGACGTGGGACCGTGACGCCAATGGCGACCTGATCGGATCGATCGAGCTGCCGCTTGCCGTCGGTATCGTCGGCGGGACGACCACAGCGCACCCGGTCGCGCAGATCGCGCTCAAGATCCTGGGCGTCACGAGCGCGATGGAACTGGCGGGAGTAATGGCGGCGGTCGGACTCGCGCAGAATCTCGGCGCGTTGCGTGCGCTAGCGAGCGAAGGCATTCAGCAGGGACACATGGCGCTGCACGCGCGCCAAGTGGCGATTGCTGCCGGCGCGACCGGCGAGCAGGTTGAACGCGTTGCAGATACGATGACCGGTGAGAAAAACATTCGATTGAGCCGGGCAAAAGAATTGTTGCACGGGAAGAAATAGGGGAGTCTATAATGTCCAGCCAACTCTTGTTCACGATGATCGTTTTCAATTCGCTCGTGCTCTTTCTGCCGGTCGCGGCGATCCTGCTCTGGCTCAAGCCCAATCTCTGGCTGCCACTGCTCACCGCGTTTCTCGGCATCGTCATTGGGCTGACCGATTTGCGGAGCGACGTGCAATACACCGTGCTGCTGCTTTTGGTTTTTGGCTTTTTCGCCGGCTACGCCAAGCCGCAATACGCGTGGGTGTGGGCGCTGCTCCTCGGCATCTGGGTGCCGCTGGCGGAATTCACCGCGCTGGCGATTGGCGTGAAACTTGCTTATCGTCCCGACATTCTCGCGTCGTCCATCGCGCTCGTGCCGGCATTCATCGGCGCGTACGGCGGCGTGTTCGTGCAGTGGGCGGCGGCAAGGACACAGAATCGGAAAGGAATATTGAACTAGACGGACGACGGAGGACGAAAGACGGAAGAAAAGATTCCGTCCTCCGTCCTTCGTCTTCCGTCCGAGGTCGGAGGTTTTGCAGGAATGGCAATTATGAAACCCCAACGCGCCGTCGGCATCGTTGGCTACGGCGCGTACGTGCCGCGCTTTCGCATCCGCGCGGAAGAGATCGCACGCGTGTGGAGCGGCGCAGACGAAGGGTTGCCGATCGAGGAAAAGGCGGTGCCAGGGCTTGACGAAGACACCGTGACGATGAGCATCGAAGCCGCGCGCAACGCGCTGGCGCGCGCAGAGATCGATCCGCAGCAACTGCGCGCGGTCTGGATCGGCAGCGAGTCGCACCCGTACGCGGTCAAGCCGTCGTCCACGATAGTCGCGGAAGCGATTGGCGCGGCGGGCAGCGTGCTTGCCGGCGACTGGGAGTTTGCGTGCAAAGCCGGCACCGAAGCGCTGCAAGCCGCGATCGCACTCGTCGGTTCCACGATGGCGGATTACGCGATGGCGATTGGGATGGATACCGCGCAGGGTCGTCCCGGCGACGCGCTGGAGTACACTGCCGGCGCGGGCGGTGCGGCGTACATCGTCGGTCCCGCCGAGAACGCGCTCGCGATCCTCGAAGGTTCATACTCGTACGTGACCGACACACCGGACTTTTTCCGCCGCGAGCACCAGCACTATCCCGAACACGGCAATCGTTTCACCGGCGAGCCGGCGTATTTCGATCATGTCACGCACGGCGCGCAAGGGTTGATGGATGCGATGGGATTCAAGCCCAGCGATTTTGCGTACGCGATCTTCCATCAGCCGAATGTGAAATTTCCGCAAACTGTCGCCAAGCGGCTGGGGTTCACGAAAGAACAAATCGCTGTCGGTTTGCTCAGCGGCAAAATCGGCAACACGTATTCTGGCGCGGCGATGATCGGCGCGACCGCCGTGCTCGACATCGCGAAACCGGGCGATCGCATTCTGATGTGCTCGTTCGGCAGCGGCGCGGGTAGCGACGCGTTTTCGTTCGTCGTCACTGAAAAAATCAACGCGCGGCGCGCGAAGGCGACCAAGACGGCGTGGTACGTCGCACGGCGCGAGGTGATCGATTACGCGATGTATGCGCGGTATCGCGGCAAACTCATCATGAATTAGTTTGAATTGTTTCAGATGGTTGCAAGCAGTTTCAATTTGCTCAACAACGTGAGACGATTTGAAACTAGGCGCAACCACCTTGAAACGAAATCCGTTGGAGGAATGGTATGCGTGACGTTTCAGTCGTTGGCATCGGACAAACCCAGGTCAAGGAACATTGGGACAAGTCGCTGCGGCAATTGGCGACCTCCGCGGTTCTCAACGCGATGAAGGACGCGCATGTCGATCACGCGGACGCGCTCTACGTCGGCAACATGCTGAGCGGCGAACTCACCGGACAGGAAAACCTTGGCGCGCTCATCGCCGACGAGGTTGGCTTGCGCGGCATCGAGGCGCTCAAAGTCGAAGCCGCGTGCGGCGGCGGTGGCGGCGCGCTGCATATCGGCTATCTCGCGGTCGCGTCGGGACAATTCGATGTGGTCATCGTCACCGGCGCGGAGAAACTCACCGAATCATCCAACTGTAACACGACCGCGTCGCTGGCGATGGCGGCGGACGCGGATTACGAGACAGTTCACGGTATTTCTTTCGTCGCGCTCAACGCGCTCTTGATGCGCCGCTACATGTACGAATACGACCTGGTGCCGGAAGATTTCGCGGCGTTCTCGCTGAACGCGCACGCCAACGCGGCGAACAATCCGTACGCGATGTTTCGCGCGCCGATCACGCTAGAACAGTACAAGCACGCGCGCAGCGTCGCCGACCCGATCAGCGTGCTGGACTCGTCGCCGGTGGGCGACGGCGCCGCCGCGCTCGTCCTGATGCCAACGGCAAGTCTCAACGGCAACCGCGCGCGTGCGGTCAAGATCGCCGCCAGCACGGTCGCCACCGATTCGCTGGCATTGCACGCGCGGCGCGATCCGCTGTGGCTGAGCGCGGTCGAGCTTTCGTCCCAGAAAGCGTACGCGCAAGCCGGCGTGACGCCCAAAGATATCGACGTGTTCGAAGCGCACGACGCGTTCTCAATTATGAGCGTGATGTCGCTGGAAGCCGCGGGATTCGCAGAACGCGGGCGCGGCGCATACCTCGGGCGCGAAGGCGAGATCACGCCGCAAGGCAAGGTGCCGATCAGCACGATGGGCGGCTTGAAGGCGCGCGGGCATCCGGTCGGCGCGACCGGCGTCTACCAAGCGGCGGAAGCCGTCACGCAACTGCGCGGCGAAGCGGGCAAGAACCAAGTGCCGAACGCACGCGTCGCAATGACGCAGTCACTTGGCGGCGTCGCGGCGAACGCGGCGACACACATTTTCGTCAATTAACCAATGAGCCAAATCTGACTCGTTCCGAATTGGCTCATTGGCTCATTGGGGTTTTTATGGATCTAGCACGCAACTGGCGATTGAAAGACCAACGATATCGTTTGGAAGGAATCGTCTGCAAGAACTGCGGCGCGAAATTCTTTCCGCCGCGTCAAGTGTGCACTGAATGTCACTCGCAGGATTTGACGCCGCACGAGTTTGACGGACATGGCATACTCTATTCTTTCTCGACGCTGCATCAAGCGCCGTTGGGATACGAAGGCAGTTTGCCCTATACGGTCGGCATCGTCAAGTTGGACGAAGGTCCGATGGTGGAAGCGCAACTGACCGACACGAACCCGGACGAGTTGAAGATTGGGCAGCGTATGGAGATGGTGACGCGCAAGCTGCGCGAGCACGGCGAAGAAGGGCTGATTGTGTACGGATACAAGTTCCGCCCGATCGCGAATGAGAATTAAAACAACAAAGACCTTCGAGATTGAAAACCTCGAAGGTCTTTTTGATGTGAAGCATCGAACGGCGAAGGTTGACTGGCGGTCAGCACATCCTACGGAATCGGCGCGACGATGCTGATGGGGATGTTGTATTCGATCGTAGCGGCTCCCGAGTCGCCCTTCGAGTCGCTGCCGGACCACTTGTACAGCCAGCCATCCGTCAGACCGTACCAAAACTCGGCGGAACCGGTGATGACGCCGCTGCTAGGTCCCAGCGATATGACGCCATTGTAAGAATATGTCACCATGGGTTTGCCGTCCAAGAGGTCCGCGCCGATCTGCGGAGTGTATTTGGCATTGATCTGTTGTCTCTCTTTGTCGACAATCGCAGTGGGGTTGACATTGACCAGGATCGAGTCAAGCATGCTCGCCGGCAAAGGCATCTTGGTCCACTTACCGCCCTTTTTCTCATACACCCCCTTGCTTCTTATCGCGATGATCTCGGTGCCATCAGACACTTTCATGTGATATGCATCCGGATTGACATACTCGAACACCGCGTTAGTCGTCTTACCCTTCGACGTTGCATTGATCGTCAACCGGACCGTCTTTGCGCTCGTCAACGCCGCCTGCGCTTTCGTGAAAGCGTCCAGCAGACTCGCGCTCGTCGGCGCGGCAGCGGGCGTGGGAGACGGTGTCGGCGCGGGGGTTGATGTCGGCGCGGCGGTGGGTCCGGCAACCACCGGCGCGCTCGTGCTATTCGTCGGCGCGTTCGAACTTGCGCTGGGCGTGGGCGCGGCTTTTGGTCCGCACGCGCTGACCAGCGCGATCACAATGGCAAACGCACCGATGGTGATGCTGAGCGAGTTTTTTATTCGCATCGATTCCTCCTTCTTGAATTTTTTGTGCTATGTCGACAAGTCGAACGGCGCGACGTTCGTCCGTCGCATTTGACCGAGGTCAGCTTGACGCTCGTTAGTTGGGAGTTGGCGTAGCCGCATAGTCCAGCCGCAGGAAAAAGACATCCGTCTGTTTGGTCTGATCGTCGGACGCAGCGACGATCAGCAGGTCCGACTCTTGGCTGCCCGCACGTTTTCGAAACGCGCAAAACACGCCGACTTGGGCAACACCTTGCGCGCTGCCGCTCACACACGTAGAATTCTGACTGGCTTGCCAGCCCTGCGCGGTCATCCGAGCGTTGGTATAAAAGTTCTTGACATCGTCGGAGGTCTTGGCGGTCGTGAAGACGATCCAGTCGATGTTCCCGGTCGTCTGATTCTCGCCGGGTTTGTTGAGACGCCCCAGGTTACCAAGCACCGCGCGCATCAACAACTTGACCGGCAGCGGCAGGTCCATCTGCGACGGCGTCAAGCCATCCATGCGGGGCACATCGGACCACAACTGCGATATGACGGTGAGATTGTCACTGCCACCAACTGCTTTGCTCGCCGCTTGGTTGACGACTGTATCGATCACGCTGCACGCTAGCAGGGCTGGCATCAGCAAGGCGATCCACGCGATCAAGAGATTGCGCTTCATCTGGACTGCTCCTTTCTATATAAAATTCCGCAGCACAATTACGAAGAATCGTCCCGCGCCGGGTTATGGTCGCCGCGGCTATTCAATCTTTTCGAGCGCGACTTGCGCGCCCTCCGCTTGTGCTTGCCGCTCCACCGGCGACCACGCGATCGTCTCGGAGTGGTCTCAACCGTTGGATCGGACTCGGCTTTCGTCGTGGGTTCACCCGCGTGCGGTGGTGTCCATGTCGATGCAGCGTTCGAGTCCTCCGTGACTGAGACATCCAACGCCGTGTTAATCGTAGTGCCGTTGACATTTCGCTGAATCCGTGCGATGATTCTTTTCACAGCCGGTGGGAGTATAACAGAAGCGGGCTTGCCAAACTTGACTTTTCTTGTCAGACCGAAAGCCGCTTCGAAACAGATGCAACCGCCCGATACGATCAATACTTTTGGCGCGATGCTGAAATACCTGCGCCGCCGCGCGCGGCTGACGCAAATGGAACTCGGCATCGCCGTCGGCTATACCGAAGCGCACGTCTCGCGCCTTGAAAACAATCAGCGCCTGCCCGATCTCGCCGCCATCGCCGCGCTGTTCGTCCCGGCGCTGGACTTGCGGGACGATGCCGCGCTCGCCGCGCGCCTGCTCGAACTCGCGTCTTTGGCGCGCGGCGAAACGAAAATCCAGGCGACCGAAACCACCGCGACGACCGAGTCCATCGAAATCACCGGCGCGATTGAATCGATCCCGAAATTGCCAGCGTACTTTGTGCCGAGCGCGGTCCTGGCGCGTCTGCGCGAACGCGTGACCACCGAACGACACGTCGCGCTGTACGGCTTGCCCGGCATGGGCAAGACGACTTTTGCCGCCGCGCTGGCAGCCGAATTCGCGCGCGAGCAACCCGTCTTCTGGCTTACCTTCACCGAAGGCGTCACCACGTCGGTCGACAGCGTGATTCGTCAACTCGCCCTCTTTGCGCTCACGCAGGGGAACGATCAGGTCGTGCCGCTGCTCACGCACGACGAACCTCACGCGCGCCCGCTGCCGCTCGATCAGCAGCTCGCCCTGCTCCAACCGACGCTGTCGCAGCAAGTGATGCTCTGTTTCGACAACGCCCACCTCACGCTCCAAGACACCGCCATCGTCCGGGTGTTCCACCATTTGATCGCGACGACGCGCGCGCGGCTGCTGTTGACGAGCCGCGAGGAACTGCCGCTGCCCGGCATCGCTCAAGTTCGCCTCGACGGATTGGCACGCGCGGAAACGGCGGTGTTGCTCGCGCAACTCGGCGCGCGGCTCTCGTCCGCACAAATCGAGCGACTCGTTCGCAAAACGGGCGGCAGTCCGATGCTCTTGCGACTGGCGAGCGGGCAATTGCGCGATGAGCGCACGGATGTCCTGGAGCGGATCGATCACCTTGAATCCGAACCGGCGATTGCGGCGTATCTGCTCAACACGGTGCTGCGCTCGCTGCAAACTTCGGCGCGTCGCCTGTGCGAATTACTTGCCATTTTTCGTCAACCGATCAACCTGAACGACGAAACGCTGGTGGAACTCTTCCAGCCGGTTTTGCGCCAGCCGGCGCGGCGCTGGAGCGAAGCGCTCGCCGAATTGCAGCGCCGCCAGTTGATCGAACACCCGGCGCGCGCAGAACTACATCCCCTCGTGCGCGATCACATCTACGCCACGCTCGCCGGCGACCCGGCGCGGCGGCGCGCCTTGCATCGATTGGCAGGCGACTGGCTTGCCGGCATGTCCGAGCAAGAAGTGGAGGCGGCGTTCCATTACGGGCGCGCGAATCAGTTGCAGTCTGCCGCGGAGGTGCTGACCGATCGAGCGGGCGACATTATCAATCGCGCGCAGGCATTCGCGGCGGTGGAAGTCGTGGATGAATTGATCGCGCGGGCGCGGCGAACCAAGAAGAATGCTACGCCACTACGCTTGCTGTTGACGCTGCGCGGCGATCTGCTCGCGTCGACGACGCGCGCGAACGAAGCCGAAGCGAACTATCGTGAGGCGCTGACGCTGACCGCTCAACCCGCGCCGCGCGCCGACATCGCCATCCGTCTCGCGCAAAACCTGAGCGCGCGCAACCGCGCGGCAGAAGCGCTGGAATTGACACAGCGAACGGCGCGCGACCTGAACGATTCGCACCCGCTGCTCCTCGCGCAGTTGGCTGCCGCAGAAGGTCAGGCGCAACTGACGCTATCGAAATTCGACGATGCCGCGCGGGCGGTAGAACTCGCGCGGCGATTAGCCGAACAATTCAAATTCGCCATGCCAAACCAAGCCGCACAGGTCCAGGCGCAAGCGGGTCTAACGCTGGGAATCGTCAGCAATATTCGCGGACAGCCCCAAGCTGCGCTGGACTATTGGCAGCGCGCCATCGCCGCCGCGCGCGCGGCGAACTGGAAATCCATCGAGTACCGTTGCCGCGCGAACATCGGCATCGTGCTCTATCAGCGCGGCGATTGGGCGGGCGCGTTGGAGAATTATCACGCCGCGCTCTTCGGCGCACGTGCGCTCGCGGACAGCAACGTCGCCGCGCGCGTGCTGGGCAACCTTGCTATCCTGCACCACCTGCGCGGCGAACTGGACGCCGCGCTCGATGTCGCAGCGCAGATGCGCGAGCTGAAAGAGCAGATGGGCGACACGCTGGGCGTAGCCAACGCGGACAATACGCGCGCGAGCGTACTGCTGGCGCTGCATCGCTTGGACGAAGCGCGCGCGCTCAGCGCGGCGACCGTCGACCAAGTTGAACGCGCTGGCGACCGGCGGATGTTGGGCGGCTCCCTTGACACGCTCGCGCAGATTCTGCTCGCCCAGGGAAATGTCGCCGCCGCGCGAGATACGCTCCAGCGCGCGTTGGATTTGCCGGAGGCGCAAAACGATGCGTCGCTGGTGAAAGACCTGCGTCACCACCGCGCGTTCGCGTTACTGGCGAGCGGCAACGCGGACGCCGCGCAGCGCGAATTAGTGGACACCGCCGCGTCGGACGATCCGAAGGCATTCATCGAAAGGAAACTGGTCGAGGGCTGGATTGCGCTGGCGCGCGGCGAGCGTCCCGCGGCAGCCGACTGCGCCCGCGCCGCGCGCGCCCGGGTCGACGCGAGTGGATACGCGCTGTATCAGAACGCCGTCGCGCGGCTCGCCAACGCGGCAAGCGACCCATCTTCCTCGCCGCTTCCCCATGCGCTGGTTTGAGTTGCCAAATCCAACACCCGAAGATATAATCCAAAAAGTTTTGTGAGTCAGGTCAATCTATGGACATTCACATCGCCGTCGTCCCCGTCGCCGGACTGGGCACGCGGCTTTTGCCGGCGACGAAATCGCAGCCGAAAGAAATGCTGCCGGTCGGACGCAAGCCGGTCGTGCAGTACGTCGTCGAAGAATTGACGCGCGTCGGTATCCAGCGCGTCTTGTTCATCACCGGACCCGCCAAGACTTCTATCGAAAATTATTTCGATTTGAACGGCGAGCTGATCCAGCTGCTGCGCGAGACTGGCAAGGAAGACCTGCTCGCCGAGTTCGAGTTCGAGCGCGCGCCGGTCCAGTATTTTTACACGCGCCAGCGCCAACTGCGCGGACTCGGACACGCTGTCGCGTGCGCGCAGTCGTTCGTCGGCGACCAACCGTTCGCCGTCGCGCTCGGCGACTCAATCATCGGCGTCAACGCGCAGAGCGACGTCGTGCGCCGGCTGACGCAATGCTTTATCGACAAGAACGCCGCGGCGGTCGTCGCGTTCGAAGAGGTGCCGCGCAATGAGGTGCGCCGCTATGGAATTGCGCAGCCCAAAAGCGACGGCGAGATATTTGAAATCGCCGATGTGGTCGAAAAGCCAAGCGCGGAGGATGCGCCGAGCAATCTGGCGATCGCCGCGCGTTATGTTTTCGCGCCCAGCATTTTCGATGCGCTGGCGCGCACCAAGCCGGGCAAGGACGGTGAGATCCAACTTACCGACGCGATTCGGCTGCTGATTCAGGAGGGCGGCAAGGTCTATGGAGTGCGCCTGCGCGACGCCGAGCCGCGATTCGACATCGGCAATTTCGATTCCTACTTTCGCGCGTTCGTCGAGTTCGCGCTGGCGGACGCCAAGCACGGTCCCGCGCTGCGACGGCATCTGGAGCGCTTGCTGAATGATTCTCATTCGTAAGCGCGCCTACGCGCGCGCCGCGCTGGTCGGCAATCCCTCCGACGGATACAACGGCAAAACGATCTCGGTCATCGTCCGCAACTTCTGGGCGGAAGTCGTGCTGTACGAATGGGACTCGGTAGACATCGTGCTGGCGGAAGACGACCGCGCACGCTTTGATTCAATTTACGATCTCGCACGCGACGTCACGCTGCACGGCTATTACGGCGGCATCCGCCTGATCAAGGCGACGATCAAACGCTTTGTCGATTTCTGTGCGCGGCGCGGCATGGCGCTAAGCGACCGCAAATTCTCGGTGCGCTATCAGACGAACATTCCGCGCCAGGTCGGACTTGCCGGCTCGAGCGCGATCATCGTCGCGACGCTGCGCGGCTTGATGGAATTCTACAACGTCGAGATTCCGCTGACGGTACAGCCATCGTTGGTCTTGGCGGTCGAGCAGGAAGAACTCGGCATCGCCGGGGGCTTGCAGGATCGTGTGATCCAGGTGTACGAAGGCGTCGTCTATATGGATTTCGATCCCGTGCGCGAGCAACTCATCGACGGCTACCGCGGCTACGCGTACGAGCCGCTCGATCCGCGCCGGCTGCCGCCGCTCTACGTCGCCTACGACGATTCGCTCAGTGAACCGACCGAGATTTTTCACAACGACATTCGCGGACGTTACCATCGCGGCGACGCGGCGGTGGTCGATGCGATGAAGCGCTGTGCGGAGCTTGCCGCGCGCGGGCGCGACGCGCTGCTCGACTGGGACGCGGCGCGGCTGGCGCGGTTGATCGATGAAAATTTCGACGTGCGCCGCAGGATCTATCATCTCCCGGCATGGCAGATCAGGATGATCGAAACGGCGCGGGCATGCGGCGCGAGCGCAAATTTCGCCGGCTCCGGCGGCGCGATCGTCGGCACGTACCGCGACGAGGCGATGTTTGAAGAGCTGCGCGCGAAACTGGGCGAGATCGGCTCACGGACGTTCAAGCCGCAGGTCTGTCCATGACCTCCATTGCGCTCGGCAAGCCCATCGCGCTGGGGCGCACGGCTGAGGTGTACGCGTGGCAAGACAACCAGGTGCTCAAACTCTATTTCGACTGGTGCCCACCCGATTGGGTCGAGTACGAAGCGAAAGTGGGTCGCATCGTTCATGCGGCGGGCTTACCTGCGCCGGCAGTCGGTGAAATTGTCGAGATAAACCACCGCCGCGGGTTGGTGTACGAGCGTATCGACGGCGTTTCGATACTCGACGTTCTTTTTGCCAAACCGTGGCAAGTGACACAACTCGCGCGCGAATTCGCCCAAGTGCAGGCGGCAATCCACGCCTGCCGCGCACCCGAGTTACCTACGCAACGCGCGGACTTGGAGAGCGCGATTCGCGCGGCGCACGCGCTGCCGCCGGACCTGAAGGCAGCCGCGTTGCGATGGCTCGCCGATTTGCCCGGCGGGGATACGTTGTGTCACGGCGATCTACATCCTGGAAACGTCATGCGGACTTCGCACCGCGCGGTCGTGATCGATTGGATTGCGTCGACGCGCGGCAATCCGATCGCCGATGTCGCGCGCACGTTGCTCCTCTTGACCATAGGCAATCCACCTGGGATTCGGGCGCGCGTGTTTGTGTCATTCCTGCGACGGTCTTTTTGCGCGACGTACCTCCATCGCTATTTTGAACTTCGCCCCGGCGGTCGGACGCAGATTGCCGCGTGGCAGCCGGTGATCGCCGCGGCACGCTTGAATGAAAACATTGCGGGTGAGCAAGCGATTTTGTTAGCGCGGGTCAAGGCGGAGTTCGAACGACAACGCCAATCTCTGTGAATTTCAGCGGTAGGAAGAGGACTGGCTTTGCGAATCCGAAAAACAAATCGAGGGGCACTGCGCGGAACTGTGACGAAACCCTTGCCGCCCCGCGTCCCGACCAACATCGGGCGATTACTGCGCGTGGGCACGAACGAATGGGGCAAGCCGCTGGTCGCGTGCCCGCAATGCGGCGCGCCAGCGGTTGTCGACGCCACGCGTGCAGTGTGGTGCCGCGCCTGCGGTTACACGAGCAATGGCATCGCCGGCTGCGGCTGATGATCGTTCTGGCGCGGCGTGTTCCGCTCCCAAGAAAAACAGAATGCTCCCTTCGACAGCACGTCGAGAGGGAGCATTTGTTTTCTATCAATTTTTGTTGTCCGCGTGATTCCGCGTTCATCCGCGTCCAAACCTGTAATGCGCTCAATCCACCTACGGAGCAAACGTCGCGTCGGCTGGCAGTCCGGCTTTCAGATCGCCGTTTGGATTCGGCACCGTCACGCGCACCTCGAACACCATCTCGGAGCGGTCTTGGCTGTTGTAAATGTTCGCCGGCTGGAATTCGCTTTGCGGCGCGATGTACGTCAGTTTGCCGGTAAACGTCTTGCCCGGCAAACTGGGCACGCTCACCGTTGCCGATTGCCCAACGTGCAGCGCGCCTAGATTGTGAATCGGAACGAAGAGATTCAAGTCCAGCTCGCGCGTATCGGCAATCGTCAAAAGCGTACTGCCAGGGACCGTCGTCTCGCCCACCTCGACGCTGCGACCGACCACCGTGCCGGCGAGCGGGCTGGTGATCGTAAAGCGCTTGGCTTGCGCCTGGATGAGCGCCAGATTTGCCTGCGCCGTGTGCAGTCGCGCCTGCGCTAACGCGACTGCCTCCGGCTGCGGCGCACGGCGCACGATGGCGAGTGCGGCTTGCGCTACTTGCAAGCCGGCTTGCGCCGCCGCGACTTGGCCCGCCGCCGCGTGCTGCGCGGCGATCAACTCCAACGGCTGATCGAGCATCTGCTGGTAAATGGCAAGCGTCTGCTGGCTGCCTTGCAAGTTGGCTTGCGCGGCGGAGAGATTCGCCGTCGCCGCGTCGCGCTGCTTGGACAGCATTGCCAACTGCACCTGCCCGGCGTTCGACAGATCGCGCTGCGCGAGATCGATCTGATTGTTGAGCGATGCCAGCATTGCCTGCACGTTGGCGACCGTTGCCTGTGCCGCGCTCACCTTGCCCGCCCAGACTTGCGCCTGGCTCGAAATATCCTGCTTCGAATCGAGCGCGCGATTCGCGTCGTTCAGCGCGGCGTTCGCGGCGATGAGATTCGCATTGGCCTGGCTCACCCCGGCTTGCGCCAGCGCGACATCGGCGGGGCGCGCCGGCTCGGTCACCTGATCGAGGTTCGCCTGCGCCGCGCGCACTTCCGCATCCGCCTCGCGCAGATTCGTCTGAATCGTGCTGTCGTCCAGCGCGATCACCGTGTCGCCCGCGTTGACCGTAGCGCCTTTGTCGACGCGGACATTCGTCACCTGCGCCGATACTTGCGCGGCGAGCCGCGTCTGCTTGGCTTCGAGCGTGCCGGAAAAAGTGAGCGAATTACTCGAAGTGACTAGATTGAAATTCAAACCCGGCGCGGACGCCGACTTGGTGAACGACACGCTCGCCGGCATACCGGCTTTGAGCGGATTGCCCGCCGGCTTGACGGTAATTTCGACCGTGACCAGCTGCGCGTTGCGTTCGCTGTTGGTCTGCGCCAACCGCGTCGTGAACTCCGCCTGATCGGAAATGAACGACACGGTGCCATCCACCGGCTTGTCGTTCAGCTCGGAAACCCAGACCGGGACGGCGTCGCCGAGATGAACCTGCGGCAGCGACGACATCGGCACAAAGACGCGCAGCGTCAGTTCACCGTCCACGCTTAGACGAACGATGGGAACGGACGGCGCGATCACTTCGCCGTTGCGATAAAAGACGACCGACACGGTGCCCGCTTGCGGCGCGACGATGCGGTACTTGGCGAGTTCTTGATTCAGCGCTGCGCGCGCGGCGCGCGCTTGATCGAGCGCGGCTTGGGCGGCTTGAATCTGCGCTGGACTCGCGCCGTCGCGCAAGACCTGGAGCGCGGCTTGCGCGCTTTGCAGGTTCGCGGCGGCGAGGTCGCGCGCGGCGCGCGCCTGATCAACGCGCGTGTCCAGCGCGATCGGGTTGGTCAGTTGATCCGTGACGCCCTTGAGCGCACCTTGCGCGACGGTCACGTTCGCCTGCGCCTGCGCGACGCCCGCCCACGCCTGCCATGCGGCGTTGCCGGCTTGGAACCACTGACCGCGCGCGTAGACGATCCGCGCCACCGGCGTATCGAAATGAAGTTTTCGTCCGCCCGGCAGCGTGACATCGACGCCATTCTCCGCCGATTGAACTTGGTCTTGCCAGAACTGGGAGAACAAGTCCGCGCTCTCGGCTTGCCTGGCAGCCGCCGTCAGCGCGTCCGCCGCCGATTGCGCGCTCGCGTTCGCTTGCGCCTGGGCGATCAAGAGCGACTGTGGATTCGCGCGGATCGCTTCCGTATCCGATACGGCTTGCGTCGCGGCGACGAGCGCGGCGCGCGCTTGATCGACGCGCGCTTGCGCCTGCCGCAAATCTTCCGCACGCGCGCCGGCTTGCAGCAGCGCCAACTGCGCTTGCGCCGCGGCGACGTTCGCATCGGCGGATTCGACTTGTCGCTGGGCGATCTCGTCGTCGATCGTCGCCAGCACTTGCCCCGCCTGCACTTGATCGCCTTCCTGGACGGCGACGTTGGTGATGCGCCCGCCCACTTCCGGCGATACGTCAACGGTTTTGCCTTCGAGGAAACCGGTCCACACGCCGCTGGACGATCCGCTCGACGACGCGGCTTGGCAGCCGATCAGCGCGGCGAGGAAAACGAATACGATCACCGCCGTAAGGATGATCGGACGCGGGTGCGCGCGGACGAACGCGGATAATCTTTTTCCGCGTTCATCCGCGTCCATCCGCGTCCAAATGGTTTTCAAAATCGACTCGACTGATTTCATTCTTTCGCAATCCTTCGTTGCCAGGTAGTCGTGTCATTGCGAGGCGCGTACTTTGCGCCGAAGCAATCCCTCAAGCCCCGCTACGGAGATTGCTTCGCAATAACAGAATCAATTATCCCTTCGCGCGCGCGATGAAAACATCTTCCAGCGAAGGCGGAATCACCATCATACTGTTGACGCTAACCTGCGCGATTTGCAACGCGGCTTGGATCTGCGGCTGCTGCGTCGCCGGGTCTTGCGCGACAACGTGAATCAGCCGACCGTAGAGCGCAACTTCTTCCAAGCCGTCGATCTTTCGCAGCGCCTGCAGCGCGTCCGCCGGCGCGTCGCAATCGATCTCGATCACCTTGCCGCGCATCTGCCGCTCTTTGATGTCGGACGGCGAGCCGGTCGCGACGATTTTCCCGTCGTGGATGAACGCGAGGCGGTGGCACTGCTCCGCTTCGTCCATGTAATGCGTCGTGACAAAAATCGTCGTCCCCTGCGCGGTGAGGCGGTAGAGCAAATGCCAGAAATCACGGCGGTGCACCGGATCGACGCCGGCGGTCGGCTCGTCCAGAAAGAGGAGCGGCGGCTCGTGCAGAATCGCCGCGGCGAGCGCGAGACGCTGCTTGATGCCGCCGGCAAGGTTCGCCGTCAGCTCGCGCTCCATGCCGACCAGACCGGTTAGTTCCATCGCGGCGCGCTGCCGTTCCACCAACGGCTTGCCCCAGAGGTGGTACGCGCGTCCGTAAAAATTCAGATTCTCGATCACGCGCAAATCGGAATAGAGACTGAAACGCTGCGACATATAACCAACGCGGCGGCGAATCGCGTCGGCGTGGTGGACGACATCGTTGCCGAGCACGGTGGCAGTGCCGCTCGATGGGCGCAGCAAACCCAGCAGCATCCGGATCGTCGTCGTCTTCCCGGAGCCATTCGGACCGAGAAAGCCAAAGATCTCGCCGCGCGCAACCTGAAACGAAATATGATCGACGGCGACGAACTTGCCGAATTTGCGCGTCAGGTTTTCCACTGTGATTACTTCTTGTTGTGACAAAGCCATATTCATTTCAAAGGATGAAGGATGAAGAAAAAACCTTCCGCCTTCATCCTTCATCCTTCCCCTTGGTGTGTGACCAGTGAGATGAACGCCTCTTCCAGATGCGGCGCTGCCGCGCGAATCTGGATGCCGTCGATACCGCCAGCGCGCAGCGCCGCTTCAATCGCCGGCTGCCGCGCGGCGGACTGATCGACGAAGACGTGCAGGCGGTCGCCGTAAATCTGCACTTCGCGGACGCCCTCCAATGGCTTGATAATCTCCTCCGCCGCTTGCAAATTCGACGCCTGAACGGCGAGCAGATCGCCTTGCGTCATTTGCCGCAGCGCCGCCGGCGTACCCTCGCTGATGATCTTGCCCTGGTACATCAACCCCACGCGCGAGCAGCGTTCCGCCTCGTCCATATACGCCGTGCTGACGAAAATCGTGACACCGCGAATGTGCAGGTCGCTGAGAATATCCCAGAACTCGCGGCGCGAGATCGGATCGACGCCGTTGGTCGGTTCGTCCAGAAACAAAACTTTGGGACGATGAATCAGCGCGCACGCCAAACCGAGTTTCTTTTTCATCCCGCCAGACAAGACATCGGCATTTCGATCCTTGAACGGCTCCAACCGCGCAAAGCGCAGCGAGCGCTCGATCTGCGGCGCGCGCTCTGCGCCGCGCACGCCAAAAATGTCGGCGTAGAACTCGATATTTTCGAGCACCGAGAGATCGCCGTAGAGCGCAAACCGCTGCGCCATGTAACCAACTTCCAGCCGCAGTTGTTCCGCTTCGCGGCTCGTGTCAAATCCGTTGACGCGCGCGCCGCCGCGGGTCGGTTTCATCACGCCGGCGAGCATGCGAATCGTCGTCGTCTTGCCTGCGCCGTCCGGACCGATCAGGCCGTAGATTTCGCCGGGCGCGATGTCGAGGTCGATGCCGCGCACGGCGTCCAGTTTACCAAAGCGCTTGGTCAGTTGCTGCGCTTGGATGCGTCCGAGATTTTCCATGTTCATTCCGCCGCTTTCGCAAAGAGCATCCACGCCGCGCCGATCGAGCCGATTGCCAGCAGCGCCAGCGGGATGACGTGCCCCCACAACATCGGCAGCGTCGAACCCTTGAGGAAAATCGCGCGAGAGATCGCCGTGAAATGTTGCAGCGGCGAAATCGCCGCGAGCGCTTGCATAAAGATCGGCATATTGTCCGTCGGCACCAGATAGCCGGAGAAGGTGATCTCCAGCATCGCCAGCAAAAAGACGATGAGGATCGCCTGCTGCTGGCTGTTGGTCATGAGCGAGATCAACATCCCCACGCCAATTTCGGTGATGACGAACAGCAGTCCGAGCGCGAGCAAAAGCGCGAGATTGCCATGCATTGGAATTTGAAATACTTCGCGCAGGACGAGATACAGCACAACGAGGTTGAACAGACCGATGATGACCGCCATCAACCCTTTGCCGAACAATAGCTCCAGACGCGTGATCGGCGTGACGACCAGCTGCTCCATCGTGCCCAGTTCGCGCTCGCGCACAAAACTGACCGCCGCGACGATCAGCACCACCATATACGTGATGATGGCGATCTGCCCAGTTTGCGTAGACCAGCGAATGTTGAGCGTTGGATTGAACGCCACGACGACATTCAGATCGATTCCGCCGGGCAAGCGTCCTCCCGCCGCGGTCAGACTCGGCAGCGTCAACGCGTTGACGACGCCTTGCAGCGCGGCAATGACGTTGCTGGCGACGACTTCGTTCGTGCCGTCCACCAGCACCGTGAGCGCGGCGCTAGAGCCGGGGCGGAGCGCATCGCGCGTAAAGTTGGGCGGGATGACGAGCGCCACGCTGATCTGCCCGCCGTTCAGCCAGTTCTGCAATTCCGCGTAATTGTTCGCGCGCGCGTACAGCGTAAAATCCGACGTGTTGTCGATGGCTTCGATCAACTGCTGACTGAGCGGACTCTGCTCCTGGTCCCACACCGCGTAGTTGATGCCGCGAATGCCGCTGCCGGTCGACTCGGCAATCAAAAAGAGCAGCGTTACCGGAATCAGAATGAGGAAGAGCAACAGCACGCGGTCGCGCAGGAGCTGGATGATTTCTTTCCAGGCAAGATTCAGAATACTTTTGAACATTTCAATCCACTTGCTTCCGGAAGGCGATCAGACTCAACATGAAGGGAACCAGCCCAAGCAGGAAAAGCGCCGCGCCCTGCGCCAGCAATTGCTCCACGCCTGACGCTTTGAGAAAAATTCCGCGCGTCACCGTGACAAAGTGCGTCGCCGGCAGTAGCGACGAGACGAATTGGCTGATCGTCGAGCGCGAATCCACCGGCAGGATGACGCCGGTGAGAAAGAAACTGGGAATAAAAAAGAGCAGCAAGACGACGCGCATCGCCGTGCCCTGGTTGGCGAGGAAACTGGAAATCAGCATACTCTCGCCCAATGACGCAAAGAGGTAGAGGACGGTGAACGCGATGAGCGTGACCGGCGAGCCGCGCAGCGGCACGGCGAACCACACCATCGCCAGCGCGATCGCGACGAACGCGCTGATGAGACCATAGGCGATGTACGGCAGCAGCTTGCCGACGAGATACTCGAGCGCGCGGATCGGCGTGGCGGCAAGCGTCTCGAAACTGCCCAGCTCCTTTTCGCGCGTCATGGCGAGCGCGATGGCAAGCGAATGCAGAATCAAGACGATAGGGATCAGCCCCGGCACCATCGCAATCATCGAATCCAGGTCGCGGTTGTACCACGCCTGAATGTTCAGCGTGATCGGCGCGTTGAGCGTGGAGACCTCCGGCGACGCCTGCGGATTGAATTCGGCGACGCGCTCGCGAAACGTCGCCAGGATGCGGCTGAGCGAGATCGCGTCGCTGCCGTCGGCAATCGCTTGCAAGGGCGCGTGTTCGCCGGCGAGAATCTTTTGCTGAAAATTCGGCGGGATGACGATGCCGAGATTGATGTCGCCGCGCATCATCGCCTGGCGCACCGCGTCGTAATTGCCGGGCGTCGCGGTCACGACAAATTTGCCATCGGCAGTCAACGCCGCGATGAATCGCCGCGAAAGCGGCGTCTGGTCTTGGTCCCACACGCCGAGCCGCACGCGCGTCACCTGCATCCCGAAGAGATAGGAAAAGGTGAGGAGCATGATCGCCGGCGACAGCGTGACGAGAAAGAGCGTGCGCTTGTCGCGCCAGATGTGGCGGAATTCCTTCCGCACGATTGCCCAGAGCCGATGAAAGGACATGCTTATTTTTCCGCCCGCGCCGCGCCGCGCAAAAATAGGTCGAACGCAAAGTCAACACGCGCTTGCTCCGATGAATCGCCGAGAGACTGCAACGCCGCGGAAACGAGACCGACCAGGCAGAGCGCGGAGAGCGTCGGATCGATGTCGCGCAGTTCGCCTGCCGCGATGCCGTTCTCGATTTCGCGCGTCAAGACCGAGGCAAACTCGCCGCGCAGCGGCGCGATCGTCTCCAGCGTTTTGCTGTCCACGTTTGCCGGGACCTGGGTCATCCCGCCGAGGATCAGAGCCAGCACGTGACTGCGCGGACCGATCAATTGCCCCAGCACGCGCACCGCCCCGCGTAGGCGTTCGCGCCATGTGCTGCCCCGCGCGCCGGCATCCATCTGCTCGCGACTCTGGCGCGACATCTCGGTCAAGACGGCGAGGTAGAGCGCCTGCTTGTTTTCAAAGTGATGGTAGATCGACGACTTGACCAGCCCCGCCGCCTCCGCGACATCGCTGATCGAGACGCCGCGAAAACCGCGCTCGGCGAACAAGACGCTGGCAGAATGCAAGATTCTGGTGCGACCATCGCCCTCTGCAACCATTCTGTTTTCCTCGATAATTCCAGCATAAAAACAACTGACCGAACGTTCGGTCGGGAGCGCATTATAGCCAGATTGGATTGGTTGTCAAGTTGATAGAGAAAGGACGCTGGCAAGGACGGTCGGCGGGACGGGGCTGGGGTAAAATGCAGACAATCAAGTAAAACAAAAAGGGAGGCACAAGATGTTAATCGATTCTGGACTGTTTATTCTTCGGCTGGTCCTCGGGTTGCTCTTTGTCGCGCACGGGTCGCAAAAGTTGTTCGGCTGGTTCGGCGGCGGCGGACTGAAAGGCACAGCCGGCTGGCTCGGCTCAATGGGAATGCGCCCGGCGATCTTCTGGGCGTTTATGGCGGCGATTAGCGAGTTCGGCGGCGGCTTGTTGCTGGCGCTCGGTTTCCTTAGCCCGCTCGGCTCGCTTGGCATCATCGCGGCGATGATCGTCGCAATCGTCAAGGCGCACCTGCCGAAGGGACTCTGGAATTCAAAGGGCGGGTACGAATATCCACTCTTGATTATCGCGGGAGCGTTCACTCTCGGTCTTACCGGTCCCGGCGCGTTCTCGCTCGATGGCATTCTGCACATCGCTTTGCCCGAACCGACGGCGTTCATGATCGGCTTGGTGCTGGTCATCGCCGGCGCGATCGCGGCGGAACTGACCAAAATCACGCAGCCGGCGCACGCATCGTAATACACAAGCGCATTACTGCAACATAGATCAGGATGCATCTCTGAATTCCTCTTCTTCTCCTCCTCAGAGATGCATCTTTTTGGAAAGATAAAAATGACGATTCAAGGATTGCACCACATCACGTTGATCTCTTCGGACGCGCAACGCACCGTCGATTTTTATACGCGCGTGCTGGGATTACGCCTCGTCAAAAAGACGGTCAACTTTGACGATCCGAGCAGCTATCATCTGTATTTTGGCGATGCTATCGGCAGCCCCGGCACGGCGATTACCTTCTTCGAATGGCGCGACGCGCCGTGCGGACATTCGGGCATCGGCGGCACGCATCACCTAGCGCTCCAGGTTGCCGATTACGCCGGCTTGCTGAAATGGAAACGACGGCTGACCGATCTAGGACTGCGGGTGGACGCGCCGCTCGATCAACGTTACTTTAATTCGATCCAGTTTAACGATCCCGATGGTGTTCGCCTTGAGATCGCGACGCGCGGTCCCGGCTGGGCGCGCGACGAGCATACCGCGATGGCGGACCAGGCGCACTTGCAAATCGAAACGTGGGACGCGCCGGTCGATGAAATCACCGACGATATGTCGCTCGCGCGCGGGATGCACCATATCGCGGCGGTCTCGTCCAACCTCGAACGCACGGAAGCATTCTACACCGGCTTGCTCGGAATGCCGCGCATCAAGGCGCTGACCGATCTGGACGATACGCGCGCGGCGCGCTGGTACTGGGGCGTGGAGGATGGGCAGCCCGGCACGCTGATCTCGTACGTCCAGCGCGATCCGCGCGAGACGCCGCGCGCGCGCTACGGCGTCGGTCAGACGCATCACTTTGCGCTTGCGGTGCCGGACGCGGAAACGCAACTCGAATGGCGCGCCAAGATCGTGCGCGCCGGCTTGCGCGTCTCGCCGGTGATGGATCGCGTCTACTTTAAGAGCATTTACACGAACGATCCCGACGGGCACATCGTCGAACTGGCGACGCTCGGTCCGGGCTTTGCGGTCGACGAAGACGCGGCGCATTTGGGCGCGTGTCTGAAACTACCGGCGTGGCTGGAAAAGTACCGTGACGAGATCGAGCCGACGCTTCAGCCGATTGCCGCGCCGGCATTTTGAACCGCGAAGAGCGTAAAGATAAGAAAAAAATTCTTGCGTTCTTGGCGTCCTTTGCGGTTAGTTCACCTGACGTCGAAATGAATCTAACACTACATCAAGGTCAACCGATTCTCACCGCCGGCGAACCGCTGAACCGCGCGCACGCGGCGGTGGTGATGCTGCACGGACGCGGCGCGTCGGCGGAAGATATTCTGACGCTCGCGCCGGAACTCGCGCAACCTGGCGTGGCGTACCTCGCGCCGCAAGCCGCTAACGGTACGTGGTATCCCAATCCGTTCCGCGCGCCGCTGGCGAGCAACGAACCGTGGCTTTCGTCCGCGTTGCGCGCCGTCGCGGACGCGCTCGCGCAAATCGCCGCGGCAGGCATTCCGCCGGAACGCACGCTGCTCCTGGGATTCTCGCAGGGCGCGTGCCTCGCGCTCGAATTTGCGGCGCGCAACGCGCGGCGGTACGGCGGCATTGTCGGCTTGACTGGCAGTTTGATCGGTCCGTACGATCTGCCGCGTGAATACGCTGGTTCACTCGCCGGCACGCCGGTCTTTCTCGGTTGCAGCGACGTCGATTTTCACATTCCGAAAGAACGCGTCGAGTCGACCGCGCAGGTGCTGACGCGTTTGGGCGGCGAGGTCACGACGCGGTTCTATCCGGGGATGGGACATACGGTGAACCAAGACGAAATCGATTTTGTGCGTGGAATGATGGCACAGTTCATTTTGAATGTCGCTTGACACAACAAACTAAATTCCTTTTGGGAGGTTACTGACATGAACGTCACAATTTTCGGTACAGGCAATATGGCGCGCGCGATCGCGACGCGGATGCTCGCGGGTGGAAACAGCGTTACGCTCTTGAGCCGCACGCCGGACAAGTCGGCGAAGGTCGCGCAAGACCTTGCGCCGCACGCGAAAAAAGGCGCAACCGTACGGGTCGCCGCGCTGGGCAGCGCCATTGCGGATCCGGTCGTGATCAATACGATCTGGTTTCATTCCGCGCAGGAGGTCATCAAGGCGCACAGCGATCAACTCAAGGGCAAGATCCTGGTGGACGTGACCAATCCCTTGAATCAAACGTTTGACGATCTGGCGACTCCGCCCGGCTCTTCTGCCGCCGAAGAGATTGCTCGCGTCGCGCCCAAGGAAACCAAAGTCGTCAAGGCGTTCAACACGACCTTCGCCGGCTTGATCGCGCAGGGTCACGTCGCGAACCAGCCGCTCGACGTGTTCATCGCGGGTGATGACGCGCAAGCCAAAGCGACCGTCGCCCAACTTATCGAAGAAGGCGGACAGCACCCCATCGACGCGGGACCGCTGAAACGCGCGCGGCAGCTCGAAGGGCTGGCGTTGCTCAACATCACACTGCAAGCCAAGCACGCCAAGCCGTGGATGAACTCGGTCAAGATCGTCGGATGAACATTTAAGGCAATCGACGTGAATCAACCTATCGAGAATCTGACCAAAGACGATCTGCGCTGCCAAACCAACCAGATGATCGACCAAATGCTGGCTCTCATCGCCGACTGCGCCGACGAAGATGTAACGTTCGTTCCGATCGACGACGCGGCGCACGATCAGTTCGCTGCCAACGCGGCGGAGGTCAACATCAGCTGGACGCTGGGGCACGTCATCGTTCACACGACTGCCTCGGCGGAAGAATCCGCGTTTCTCGCGGCGGAACTGGCGCGCGGTGTACCAAATCACGGACGCTCGCGCTACGAACTGCCGTGGCAGAGCGTCACGACGATCGCGCAGTGCCGCGAACGGTTGGAGGAGAGCCGGCGGATGCGGCTGGCAAGTCTGGAGCTGTGGCCCCAGCCGCCCCATCTAGAAATCGCTTACACGCTGGCTTTTTCTCCAGACCCGATCAACGCGCCGGTCCGTTTCGTTCTGGGTTTGCGGCACGACGAAGCGCACGTAGAGCAAATCAGAAAGATCGTCGCGCAGGTAAAAGCCGCGCGCAACTGACAAGAGGAAAAATGCTGGACACAACAAACCCGTTGGTCGCAACACAAGTCAATCGAATCGGATATGCGGCGACCACCGTCGTCGAGTCGCGCGCGGCGACATCGGCGGCGCATCTCATCCGCGTCGCCAAACCGTATGGCTTTGATTTTAGAACGAGCCAAGCCGCGCGCTTGTATCTTCAAACGGACGAGGGAGAGGCATACCATCCGCTTTCCATGTCCTCGTCGCCGACGCGCGATTACCTGGAGTTCGCGGTGCACCGCTCGCCGTCGGCGTTCAAGCGCGCGTTCTTCGCGCTGAAACCGGGCGACACGGTCGGCATCGAAGGACCGTACGGTCGTTTTTTCCTCGATCCTGAACGCCCAGCGATTCTGATTGCGGGTGGCATCGGCATCACGCCGCTGAAAAGTATGATCGAGTACGCGACCGACGCACAACTCGCGACGCCGCTCACACTCATCTACAGCAACCGCACGCCGGACGAGATCGCGTTCAAAGACGAATTGGACGCGATGGCGGAGAAGAACCCGCGCCTCGATATCGTTTACACGATCACGCGCCTGGAACCGCATCACGCGTGGGATGGACGCGTCGGTCGAATTGACGAGAACCTCCTGCATGATGTATCATCCGATCCGCGCGACGCGCGCTATTACCTCTGCGGCACGCCGAGTTTGGTGCACGATACGACTCAGCGGCTGATGGCACTGGGCGCGCCCCAGGAGCACATTTTGCAAGAACAGTTTCGCGGCTATACGCGCCACGCGCATCTCGCCGCATAATCGAAAGGCATGATGACCAACAAATCGATTCATCCCGATACGACCCTCGGCTACGTTCACCTGAATGTCTCCGACCTGACTCAATCGCTGTCGTTCTACCAAGAAGTACTCGGCTTTCAAGCGCAGCGCCGCGACGGCGACACGGCGTACCTCGGCGCGGGACAAGCGGACACGCCTTGCGTTGCGCTGACGGAACGCCACGGCGCCATCAGACCCGAGTTCGCGACCGGGCTGTACCACTTTGCTGTCCTCGTGCCTTCGCGGCTGGAACTCGCGCACTCGCTGCGGCGGCTCGTCGAAACCGAATATCCGCTGCAAGGTTTCGCCGATCACCTGGTCAGCGAAGCGATCTATCTCGCCGACCCGGACGGCAACGGCATCGAAATCTATCGCGACCGCCCGCGCAGTGAGTGGTACGACGCGCAGGGCAAGATCAAAATGGCGACGGATCCACTGGACGTGCGCGGCGTGCTCGCAGAATTGAACGGACACGACGGCGCGTGGCGCGGTTTCGACGCCGCGACGAAATTGGGGCACATGCATTTGCAGGTGGCGAACGTGCGCCAGGCAAAAGCATTTTACAGCGACGTGCTTGGGTTCGATCTCATCATGATGTACGGACCGAGCGCGGCGTTCGTTTCCGCCGGTGGTTACCATCACCACATCGGTATGAACACGTGGAACAGCGCGGGCGCGCCGCCGCCTCCGCCCGAATCGATCGGCTTGCGCGAATTCGTCGTGCGCTTGCCCGATCTGGACGCGTTGAGCCAGGTCGCCGGTCGCGTGCGCGCCGCCGGGCTTGCCATCGAAGAAGAAAACGAGGGCTTGCTCGTGCGCGACCCGTCGCAGATCGCGGTCGTGCTGACGGCGGCAAAGCCGGCGTAATCCGCACGCCGATGAATCATCAAGACCATGTGAACCTGCTCCGCGCCGGCGTGCCGGCGACCGGCGGCGTGTGGACGGATTTCGGATCGGGCGCGGGCGCGTTTACGCTCGCGCTCGCCGAACTCATCGGCGCGTCCGGCGAAATCTATTCCATCGATCAAGACGCCGCCGCGCTGCGCGAGCAAGAACGCGCGATGCGCGCGCGTTTTCCGCGCGCCGTCGTCCACTATCGCGCCGCTGATTTTGCTTCCCCGCTTGACTTGCCGCCTCTCGATGGCGTCATCATGGCGAACGCGTTGCACTTTGCGCGCGACCAGGAACGCGTCGTGCGGTCGATCAAGCAGTATCTACGCCCCGACGGGCGTTTCATTTTGGTCGAATACAACACAGACCAGGGAAATCCGTGGGTGCCGCACCCGCTTTCGTTTGGAACGTGGCAAGCGCTCGCGCGTCGCTGCGGCTTTGAGCACACGCGCCTGCTGGCGACGCGTCCCAGCAGTTTCTTGCGCGAGATATATTCCGCGTTGAGTTGGTAATTGAAGTTACTTTGGCTCTATAATTCTATCGTCCTTCCGCAAGTTTGAAAACCTGCGCGGGAGGATCAGGGGGTCGCATTTTGAGTTTCAATCCACCACAACCTGTTCCCGAAAAGCGGGAACGCATCGCTTACAAATGGAAGGTGCTGATGACGGTCGTCTTCGGCATCTTTATGGTCATTCTCGATACGACCGTCGTGAACGTCGCGTTCCAAACGCTGCAACAAGAATTTGGCGCGACGCTCAACGACGCGCAGTGGATCATCAGCATCTACGTGCTCGCGCTCGGCATCAGCACGCCGCTCTCGGGCTATCTCGCCGATCGCTTTGGCGCCAAGCGCGTCTATCTCGGCGGACTGTTCATTTTCGTCGTCGGCTCGCTCCTGGGCGGAGTTGCGCCGAACCTCGGTTTTCTCGTCGTCGCGCGCGCGATCCAAGGATTTGGCGGCGGCATTGCGCTGCCGCTGGGCGCGGCGCTGCTGCTCAGCACCTTCCCAGTCGAGGAACAAGGCAGCGCGCTCGGCATCTTTGGCATCGCCTCCCTCGTCGCGCCGGCGGTCGGTCCCATCCTGGGCGGCTGGCTGGTCGATCACAATCTATGGCGATTCATCTTCTTCATCAATCCGCCTATCGGAATCATCGGCGTAATCCTGGGTTCGCGCTTGCTGCGCGAGCACAAGGGCGACCGATTGCCGTCGTTCGATAAATGGGGCTTGCTGACCGAGATCATCGGCTTTGGCGCGGTGCTGCTTGCCGCGTCGCTTGCCGCGAATGAAAGTTGGACATCGCCCGATGTGTTGACCTGGTTCGCCATCGGCGGCGTTGGCTTGATCGCGTTCGTGTGGGTCGAACTCTACGTCGCCAAAGAACCGCTGATGGATATGCGCCTCTTCGCCAAACGCACGTTCCTGAACGCGAGTCTGCTGGGCTATGTCAGCGTCATCGCGCTGTTCGGCGCGGAATTTCTGCTGCCGGTCTACCTGCAAGCGCTGCGCGGCAGAAGCGCGCTCGAAACCGGGTTGATCTTGCTGCCGCTCGCCGTGACCGGCGGTATCTCATCGATCCTGGCAGGACAATGGTACGATCGCTTGGGTCCGCGCCCGCTGGTCGCCGTCGGCTTTGGCGTTTTGATCATCAACACCTGGCAACTCTCGCTGCTCAAAGCCGATACGCCAATCAGTTGGATCATCGTTCTGCTCGCGCTGCGCGGCATCGCGCTGGGTTTGACTGTGCAAACCACGTTCGTGACCGCGCTCTCTGTCGTGCCGGTACGTCACCTCGCGCGCGGCTCGTCGCTGTCGAACGCGACGCGCAATGTTGTGCAAGCGATTGGCATCGCGCTGCTGGCGACGGTGCTGGCAAGCACGCTGTCACCGCAAGTCGCCGCGCTGCAAACGCAATTCACCGCGACGCCGGCGGCGGCGAACGCGCCGCGCCCCGCGCTGTGCGACGCGCCGGCGAAGACGCTCGCCAGCGCCAGCCGCGGCGCGGCGGGCAGCGTGAGCGCGCAACTGCCGCCGAACGCCGCGTCGCTGATCGCAGAAGCGTGCGCCGAAAATGTCGCTGGCTTTGAGCGCGCGTACACCGTGACGTTTTACGCCGCGCTGGTCGCGCTCGCCCTGGGGCTGCTGCTGCCCGGCTGGCCGTTCAAGTGGGCAGGACGGCGCGCGGCGGATATGCCGGTGGTGGGACATTGAATCCAAGACCGGGCAGAGCTGGCGTTATTCGACAGACACTCTAATTTCGTTATAATACGAGGCGTGACAACGCCTCGTATGTTTTTTCTCGGCGCGCCGCGCTTTGAACGCGGCAAGCGCACCGTCGAACTAACGACGGCGAAAGCCATCGCGCTGCTCGGTTATCTCGCCGCGACGCGCGAGCCGCAAACGCGCGAACACCTCCTCGGCTTGCTCTGGGCGGAAAGTTCGGACCAAGCCGCGCGCAAGAATTTGCGGAACGCGCTCTGGGCGATCCGCAAGTCGCTCGGCGAAGACGCCATCGTTGCCGACAATGACCGACTCGCCATCAGCCAATCCGCGTCGGTGGACGTTTGGGAATTTGAACAAATTGCAGATCGCAGATGGCAGATGGCAGATTCCTTCTCCAAATCTGAAATCGAAAATCTGAAATCGAAAATTGATCTTTACCGCGCGCCTTTCCTCGACGGTCTCCTCCTCGACGACGCGCCGGAGTTCGAGATTTGGCTGACCGCCGAGCGCGAGCGGCTGGCGCAGTTGAATTTGCGCGCGCTGTCCGCGCTCGTCGACGCGTACCAGCGCGCCGGCGATTGGCGCGCGGTGAGCGAGACCGCGCAGCGCGCGCTCGCGCACGACAACCTGCAAGAGCCGATGCACCGCGCGCTGATGCAAGCGCACGCGCGGCTGGGCGAACGCGCCGAAGCGCTGCGCCAGTACGACACGCTGCGCGCCACGCTCGACCGCGAGTTGGGCGTTGCGCCGCTGCCGGAGACGGAAACGCTGCGCGCGGCGATTGTGAACGGCGAGATCAGCGTAGGGGCGCAACATGCTGCGCCCCCGCTAACTGCACCCAGACGCCAAACCGCGCTGATCGATCAAACCGCCGCGCCGTACATCGGTCGCCGCGCGGAGCGCACCGCGCTCGACGAAGAACTGGAAGCCGCGATGCGCGGCAGCGCGCGCGTCGTCTTGCTCACCGGCGAAGTCGGCATCGGCAAATCCCGGCTGTGGCAGGAATGGTCGGCGACACTCTCGCCCGATTTCTGCGTTCTCGCCGCGCGCTGCCTCGACTCAACGCAGGCGCTCCCGTTCGCGCCGCTGACCGAAATGTTCAGCCGCCGCGAGATCACGCAAAAACTTTTCACCGCGCCCTCGCCGGTCCCGTCGATCTGGCTCGCCGAGGTCGCGCGGCTCTTGCCGGAAATTCGTACGCGCTTTCCCGATCTGCCCGCGCCTGCCGCGCTGCCGCCAGACGAAGAGCGCCGCCGCGTGTTTGAAGCGTTCACGCAATGCCTGCTCGCGCTCGCGCGCCCAATCGTGTTTTTCGTCGACGACGCGCATTGGGCAGACCGCGCCACGCTCGATTGGCTCGACTATCTCGCGCATCGCTTGAACCGCGAGGCACTGCTGCTGATCGTCGCGTATCGCCCCGAAGACGCACCCGCGCCGCTCATTCATCTTGTCGCGGGCTGGGGACGTGAAGGCATCGCGCGGCGCGTGCCGCTCGCGCGCCTGACGAACGCCGAGTCGGCGGCGCTCCTCGTTTCGCTCGGCGGCGATCCGGCGCTGGCGGCGCACGTCCACGCGCAGACTGCCGGCAATCCGTACTTCTTGATCGAACTGATCCGCGCGGGGACCGATCAAGCGCCGGAGGTGCTGACCGAACTCGTCCGCGCGCGGTTGGACCGATTGCCGGAAACGGCGCGCCAAGTTTTGCAAGCCGCGGCGGTACTCGCGCCCGATTTCGATTTTGCGGCGCTACGCCGGACAAGCGGACGCGGCGAGGAAGAAACGCTCGCCGCGCTCGACGCGCTGTTGAGCGCAGCGGTGCTGGTCGAACAGAATTCGCATTACGAATTTTCGCATCCGCTCGTCGCGACCATCGTGCAGGACGGACTCAGCGGCGCGCGGCGCGCGTTCCTCCATCGCCGCGCGGCGGAGGCGCTGGAAGCGACGAACGCGGCGCGCTTGCCGCAGATCGCCGGTCAACTCGCCGCGCATTACGCGCACGCGGGCGACGCGGCGCGCGCGGCGCATTTCGCCGAGCTGGCGGCGGAACACGCGCTCTCACTCGCGGCGATCAACGAGTCGGTGAGTTTTTATCGGCAAGCGCTGGCGCTGGAACCGACGCCGGCGCGGCAACTGGGTCTGGGGCAGGTCTTGACGCGGCAAGGCGAGTTGGCGGAAGCGCGCGAAACCTTCGAGGCGGCGCTGCGCGGCTTTGAAGCCGCCGGCGACCGGCGCGGCGCGGGGCGCGTCGCGATCGGTATTTCCGAAACACTCTTCCCGCAGGGTCGTTTTGCCGACGCGCGGCGGTGGATCGAAAAAGGCATTTCGTATTTGGACACGGACAGCAGTTTAGAATCGCACGCGCTGGCGCACATGCTGCTCGGCTCGACGCCCAGCGACGCGCAATCGCTCGCCGAGGCGGAGCGGCATTTGCGGCGAGCGACCGAGCACGCGGTCGAAGGGAATCTGCCCGACATCGCCGCGCGCAGTCAATTCGCGCTGGGCAATCTGCTGGCGGAACACGGCGACCTCGCACGCGCCAACGACGCGTACCGCGAATCGATCCGATTTGCCCAAGCCGCCGGCGACGATTATCAAGAAATTCTCGGACACAACAATCTCGCCTACCACTCGCTGCTGGCGGGTGATGTGGACACGGCGCGCCAACAGATCGATCAAGCAATGGCGCTGGCGGAAGCGCGCGCGCTGCGACTGCCGTTGCAATATCTGTACAGCACGCGCGGACAGATCGCGCTGGCGGAAAAACAGTGGGACGCCGCGGAAGCGTGGTTCACGCGCGGGCTGGCAGAAGCCGAGGCGAATGGGAATCTGGAACGCGTCGCCGGCTCTTACGTCGATCTGGGATTGGCGGCGCGCGGCAAAGGCGATCTGGACAGCGCGCTGATGCGGCTCGCGGCGGCGCGCGACGCGGCGGTCAAGACCGGCGGCGCGCAACATTTGCAAATCCAAATCGAATTGTGGCTGGCGGAATTGTATTGGCAGCGCGGCGAACGCGCGGCGGCGCTGCAGGCGCTGGCGCGCGCGGAGAAGAAATTGGCAGGTGGTCAGCGGCGCGGGCTGGAAGAATGGGCGGAGCGGCTGAAGAGGGACATCGGATGACTGACGAATACTTGAACGCCAACCGACAGTTGTGGAACGACTGGACGGAGATTCACGAGCGCTCTCCGTTCTACGACCTGCAAGGTTTCCTCGCCGGACAGTCGCGGCTGGACGACGTCGAGTTGGAGTTGGGCGAGGTCGCGGGCAAATCGCTGCTGCATTTGCAGTGCCATTTTGGGCTGACGACTTTGTCGTGGGCGCGGCGGGGCGCGCAAGTGACCGGCGCGGATTTTTCGGACAAGGCGATTACGCTGGCTCGGCGATTGAGCGCAGAGACTGGCTTGCCGGCAAATTTTGTTTGCTCGAACGTCTACGATTTGCCGAGCGCCTTGTCCGGCGAATTCGACATCGTATTCACGTCGCACGGCGTCTTGTCGTGGCTGCCCGATTTGCGCCGGTGGGCGGAGGTGATCGCGCATTTTTTGAAGCGCAGCGGAACGTTCTACATCGTGGAAGCGCATCCGTTCGCGTACGTGTTCGACGATGCCGCCGCCGCGACCGATCTGCGCGTCCGCTATCCATACTTTCACGCCGTCGAACCGACACGTTCCGACATCCAGGGATCGTACGCGAACCGCGATGCGGATTATCACGGCGTGGAGTATTTCTGGACGCACGGGATGAACGACATCCTGAATTCGCTCATCGCGGCGGGACTGCGAATCGATGCGTTCAAAGAGTACCCGAAGGTCGCGTGGCAAATGTTTCCGTTTATGGAGATGGACGACGAGGGCTGGTGGCGTTTGCCCGCGCGCTATCCCGAACTGCCGCTGATGTTTGGGCTGAGGGCGACGAAAGAATAAACGTGCGTCACATTTCTTTCTCTGCCACAGATGACTGTGCCTGAACTGCGGCACAGTCAACACAGAATCTCGCAGAAAGAATTTCCTTCTATGCGGTTCCCCTAGCACTGCCCGCCAGGGCAGGTGTGTGGCTAATCTGACATTGCCAGATTACTTGCCAGACACCAACCGATCAACTGCCGTCATCACCGTGTCCTGATCGCTCCACGGATATTCGGTCGTACCAAAACACATCGAACGCTCGTGCCCTTTACCGGTGACGATGACGAGGTCGCCGGCATTTGCCATCTTGACGGCAAACGCGATTGCCTCCGCGCGGTCGTTCACGATGAAATAGTCATCACGTTCGCGCCGCCCCGCGCGCCGCAACCCCTCCGCAATCTGCGCGTTGATCGCATCGAGCGATTCCGTGCGCGGGTCTTCCGCCGTCACCACAATCTTGTCCGCGAGTTTCCCCGCCATCTCGCCCATCATCGCACGCTTGCCCACATCGCGCAAGCCGGCGCAGCCGAAGACGACCATCACGCGACCGCGCGTAATCTCGCGCGCGGTCTCCAGCGCGACGCGCAGCGCGTTCGGCGTGTGCGCGAAATCGACGATCGCGGTGAATGGTTCGGACTGCATCACCTGCATTCTGCCGACAACGCCGCGCACGCGCGCGACGCCCTCACGCATCGCGTCAAACGGCACGCGCCGCGCCATACTGACGCCGATTGCCGCGAGAATGTTCGAAACGTTGTAGCGACCAATGAGAGGCGACTCGATCTGCAATTCGCCATGCGGCGTGACGATGGTAAAGCGCAAGCCGCGCGGCGTGCTGGTGATTTCGCGCGCAAAAACTTGACGGAGGACGGAGGACGGAGGACGGAAATTATCGGTCTTTCGTCCTTCGTCCTCCGTCGCGCTATAAATGATCTGCTCATCCGCCGGAATCGCACACAGAAAATCGAACGCGCCGCGCGCGTTGTCATCCACGTTCAGCACGGCGACCTTCGCAGTGCGCGGTTTGCGGTACGACGCGGTGAGCGCGCGGAAAAGCAGCGCCTTGGCGTCGCGGTAGTTTTCCCAGGAGCCATGAAGATCGAGATGCTCGTGCGTGATGTTCGTCACCGCCGCGATGTCGAACTCGACCGCGTCAAGGCGATGTTGCGCCAGCCCGTGCGACGTGGCTTCGATGACCGCGTACTCCATGCCCGCATCGACCATCTGCGCGAGGTAGCGCTGAATGTCCGGCGCATCCGGCGTCGTCGTATGAAAGCCGGTGTCGATCTCCTCATCGCCAATCGTCGCAGCAACGGTCGTGATCGTCCCGACCTTATGCCCGGCGGCGGAGAGGATCGACGCGGCAAGCGTGCAGGTCGTCGTCTTGCCGTCGGTGCCGGTGACGCCGATGACGCGGAGTTTGCGCGAGGGAAAATCGTGCCACGCGGCGGCGAGATGCGCGAGCGCACTTCGCGCATTCGGAACAGTGACGAATGGAATGGTGGTTGGGTGGTTGGGTGGTTGGGTGGTTTCGGCAACGACGGCGACAGCACCGCGCGCGATGGCATCGGGGATAAAGCGCGCGCCGTCGACGTTCACGCCGGGGTACGCGACGAAGAGCGCGCCGGGGATGACTTGGCGCGAGTCGGCGGTGATGCGCGTGATGTCAGCGTCGCTTGAGTTTTGGATTTGGTACGCGGGAAGAGCGTGGAGGAGCGAGGAGAGGAGCATACGGTTGTGCAACAGCTAGCGCTGCGTTGTGGCGAGCCGCTCAAGAATCCACTGGCGCGCCAATGCCGTTGGTTCCACCCCCCGCGCCTTACCGATCTTTTCCAATTCTCTGACCGTTGATTGTTCCAGCGGCACCGCCAATCGAATGCGCAGAGGGCGGCGGAATTTAACCTTCACTTCCTTGAATTCCTCAGGGAAATCTTCCGGCGAATGGGTATCCCAAAAATGGGCTTCTTTTTCATAGGTTTGGAATTTCGGGATCCGTTTCACCACTTTTCTCTTCACCATGTCAATATCCTTTGGCTCGACGGAACGTTTTTCGTTCGGCATCGGTCATATCGCGTGCAGTCACGGGATAATAAACGCCTTTGCTTCTTCGACCAAGAATGACCAACAGGTAGCGTCCATTCGTAACTCAGTTCTTCGGTTGCTATTCTACCACATTTGCCCGCAAAAGGTAAAGACCTTCGAGGTTTCCAAAACCTAAGGTCTTTGCTTTCAAAACGCCTTCAGCCAATTCGTCCCCGTCAGAATCGAACACGCGGCGAGGATGAAGATAATCAGAAAGATGATCCCGCAGCCGCAGCCGCTGCAACTGCACCCGCGCCCGAATCCGAATTGGCGTTCAAGCCAGTCGAACAGCGTGTCCAGCAAGAAAAGTTCGAGCAAGCCCTGGAGACAGCCCTGACGATTGTCGCGCATACATTCTCCTCCACAATAAGATGAAGGACGGATGGCTGATGGCTTCCGTCCTTCGTCTCGCGAAGCGGTCGTCCGTCTTTATTTCACAACCCCAAACATTCCCATCGACCACGCGGCAAGGTTGAACAGCGGCTGCGGATACACGGCGATCAAAAGCACCATCGCGGCAGTCACCGTCAGCATCGCCGTCACGAGCGGCGTGATCCGAATCGGCGATGGGTCTTTGGCGTCCAGGAAGAACGCGGCGCGGATGACGGCGAAATAGTAGAACACGGAGATGATGCTGTTGATGACGCCAATCGCCGCGAGCGTCAGAAATCCTTCGCGCAGCGCCGCGCCAAAGACAAAGAACTTGCCGATAAACCCGGCGGTCGGCGGAATGCCGGCGAGCGAGAGGAAGAAGATGATGAACAGCGCGGCGACGAACGGCGCGCGGCGCACCAGCCCGGCGTAATCCGCGATGTTCACCGCGCCGGTCGCGTTCTCAATCGCGATGACACAGATGAACGCGCCGAGATTCGTAAACAGGTACGCGAACAGGTAGATCAGGACGCCGTTCAAGCCGGAGAAGGGCGAGTTGCCGGTGAGATTCACGCCAACTAGACCGATCAGCATGTACCCCGCCTGCGCGATCGACGAGTAGGCGAGCAGGCGTTTGATGTTCGTCTGGCGCAGCGCGACGAGATTGCCCAATGTCATCGTGATGATGGAAATCACAGCGAGCAACGGAATCCAACTTGCCTGATAGATCGGCAGCGTGGTGAGCGCGACGCGCAGCAGAATCGCAAAGCCCACTGCCTTTGGTCCCACCGAAAGAAACGCGGTCACCGGCGTTGGCGCGCCTTCGTACGCGTCGGGCGCCCACTGGTGGAATGGCACGAGCGAAATCTTGAAACCCAAGCCGGCGAGCACGAGCGCGGTCGCGACGAGCGCGACCGTGCGGACCGACGGATCGACCGTGTTCGCGAACGCCGTCGCGATGTCGGTCAGGTTGAGCGAACCGCTGACGCCGTAGAGCAGCGACAGACCGTAGAGCATCACCGCGCTGGTGATCGCGCCGTAGAGGAAATACTTGAGCGCGGCTTCGTTCGATTTCTTGTCCTCGCGCAAAAAGCCGGTCAGCAGATAGGACGTGTAACTGAGAAATTCGATGGAGAGATAGATCATCAGCAGACTGGCGGAACTCGCCATCATCGTCATCGCGAGGATCGAGAAGGTAAAGATCGAAAAGAACTCGCCCTGCCGCGTCGTCCGACCGCGCAAGTAATCGATGGAGACGAGTACGATCATCGTTCCGGCAATCGTCGCCAGCAGCTTGAAGAAGAGCGAGAACATATCGACGCTGTACATGCCCGCAAAGATCGACGCGTTCGAGCCCCAAATGTACAGCGTCGCGGCGAACGCCAGCACAAAGCCGAGAACGGTTACCCAGGGCAGCCACTCGCGCGTTCGCGCGCGTCCGATCAGATCGACGACGAGAACCAGCATTCCGAAAATCGCCAGGATCAGCTCGGGTGAAATCAGCATCAATGTTTTAGCATCAGGCATAAGAACCCCATTTGGTTGGGTGGTTAGGGCGTTGGGTAGTTAGGTGGTTGGGTTGTCAGTCACCCAACCACCTAACGATCAAAACTTGATCGCGCTAAGGACGTTGACCGAAAACGTGTTGATCGTATTGAGAATCACGGACGGATAGACGCCGATCAGTACCATCAGCGCGAGCAGTGCGACGAGCGTGATCACTTCAAAACGGCTCACGTCCGTCAAGTGCACTTCTTTGCCTTCTTTCGCCATCTCGTCTTTCAGGCGCTGCCACTTGGCTTCGTCGAATGAGCCGAGTAAAACGTTCTGGATGACCTTCCAGAGAAACATCGCCGCGGTGAAGACGATGCCGAGCACCGCAATCGCCGAAATCACCGGCAGACTCGCGAACGCGCCGCGGAAGACCAGGAACTCGCTGATAAAGCCGGCAAGGCCGGGCAATCCGAGCGAGGCAAACGACGCGACCAGCAAAATACCGCCGTAGATCGGAATGCGAGCGCCCAAGCCGCCGAACGATTTCAGGTTGCGCGTGTGCGCGCGCTCGTACAGCATACCGACGATAAAGAACAGTGCGCCCGTGATGACGCCGTGGTTGAACATTTGCAGGATCGCACCGTTCAGCGCGATGCTGCGATCGGTCAGACTCGCGCCGCCCGCTGCGACTGCCGCCGCGACGCCAAGAATGACATAGCCCATGTGGTTCACGGACGAGTACGCGATCAGCCGCTTGAAATCGGTCTGCGCCATGGCGACCAGCGCGCCGTAGACAATCGAGATCGCGGCGAGGATGGCAATCAGCGTCGCGTTTGCCTGAAAGACTTGCGGGAAAATCGGCAGGAGGATGCGGACAAAACCGTAGGTGCCGAGTTTTAGCAGGATGCCCGCCAAGATGACGGAACCAGCGGTCGGCGCGGCGGTGTGCGCGTCCGGCAGCCAGGTGTGGAACGGGAACAGCGGGACCTTGATCGCGAACGCGAGAAAGATCGACCAGAACGCGAGCGACGCGAACACAAAATCGTTCTGGAACGGATGCTTTGCTGCCAGTTCGATGATATCGAATGTGCCGGGCGTCGTCGCGCTGCTGGTATTGATGTACAGCGCGATGATCGCCAGCAGCATAAAGACCGAACCCGCCAACGTGTAGAGGAAGAACTTGATCGCCGAGTACTGCGGGCGGTCTTCGGCGTGCCCCCAGATCGCGATCAGGAAGTACATCGGCACCAATCCGACTTCCCAGAAAACGTAGAACAGGAAGAAATCGAGCGAGACGAAGACGCCGAGCATACCGGTTTCGAGCAAGAGGAACATGAAGAAGAATTCGCGCACGCGCTCGTGAATCGTGTGCGAGGAATAGTACAGGGAGAGCACGGTGAGCAGCGTGGTGAGCCAGATGAGCGGCATGCTCAAACCGTCCACTCCGACGTGGTAATGGACGTTGAGCGCGCTGATCCACATCGCGATTTCTTCGAACTGCATCCCCGCGCCGTTCGGATTGAACAGCCAGAACCAGAGGTACGACGCGAGGGCGAGCGGGATGAGACTCCAGACAATCGCAAAGCGCGTGATCCATTCCTTGGGGAGCAAGAGGACGATCACTGCTCCGATGATGGGCAAAGCAACCAGGAGTGAAAGCCAAGGCACCATTGAATGTCC